>Ga0172372_10001560_pt1 | contig 35557 bp, 31 predicted proteins | sample LakKiv5m_2_FD_114544 | JGI IMG/M metagenome (GOLD analysis project Ga0172372, IMG submission 114544) | Freshwater microbial communities from Kabuno Bay, South-Kivu, Congo - kab_092012_9.5m | ecosystem: Environmental > Aquatic > Freshwater > Lake | place: Democratic Republic of the Congo... | reverse complement strand
TTTTTCATTTTGGTGGGTTCCGGATATAAATCGGAAGCAATACCGGCATTTCTGAGTTGTGTAAGCCATAAAAATGCCTTTTCATGACTTTCTTCATCAAGGGCTACAAACAATAAGTGAATGTTCTTCTCTACATCTGCAGGAAAAAGATTCAATTCATGCATAACATCATATATGCGCTCTGCGCCAAATGACACACCAACTCCCGAAACTCCGGGCATTCCAAAAGCTCCCGTAAGGTTGTCGTACCTGCCACCACCACCTATACTTCCCATGCTAAATCCGGGATAAGCTGCAGCATCAATCACTACCTCAAATATACATCCGGTATAATAATTCAAACCTCTGGCCAAAGTAACATCAAACGTTAAGTTATCGATTGTATTTCCAAGATACTTGTATACCATGTCTATTTCGGCTATACCCTTCAGTCCCTCTTCTGAGTTTTTCATCACCTCTTTCAGGTCTCCATGCTGATTAACTTTGAGCATGCCAATTATTTTTTCAGCAGCAAGCTGGTTGATACCCCTGTCTGTTAATTCCTTCATTACTCCTTCATGCCCTATTTTATCCAGCTTATCTATGGAGATTGTCATGTCCATAAACTGATCTGCTATTCCACAGGCTTCTGCAAGTCCAAAAAGAATTTTTCGGTTATTTATGCGGATATGCACCTGAATTCCAAGTTTTTTGAAAACCTGATGATATATCTGCATCAATTCCGCCTCATACATCAGGGATTCTGAACCCACCACATCAACATCACATTGATAAAATTCCTGATACCGGCCTCTCTGAGGGCGATCTGCCCGCCATACAGGTTGTATCTGGTATCTTTTAAACGGCAATTGTATGTCGTTTCTGTACATTACAACAAATCTTGCAAATGGCACAGTAAGATCATACCGCAGGCCCCTTTTTGAAATCTGAGATATCAGTTTTGCCGAATTTTTTTCCTGCAGCAGCGCAGAGTCTACATCCTGTAAAAAATCTCCGTTATTGAGAATTTTAAATAACAAGCGGTCTCCTTCTTCACCATATTTCCCGGTAAGCGTCTGCAATGATTCCATGGTGGGTGTCTCTATTGGCAAATAACCATATGTGGTAAACACCTCCTCAATTACAGAAAAAATATATTTCCTGCGAAAAACTTCTGAAGGTAAAAAATCTCTTGTTCCTTTTGGAATAGCCGGCTTACTCATGACATCTTTATTTGAAAATATAAACCCTAAACCTTCAGATTGTTTAGATATTGATAACTGTTTTGAACACTTTCCATCGCAGTACCTTTTCTGACTGCATCCTGCTCTACATAAAAATACTTCAAGCCACTTGCTTTTTTAAGTCGGAAAACTTCCTTCCAGTCTATACTTCCCTTTCCTACCGTCTCAAAGGTCTTATCTGCATCCTTAGACATGTCTTTTACATGCCAGAGAGGGAACCTGCCCGGGTGTTTGTCAAAAAAATACTGGGCATCATATCCCGCTTTTTTGATCCAGAAATGATCCAGTTCGAATTTAACCAGTTTTGCATCTGTTTCATTCAAAAAAATATCAAAAGGAACCTGGTTATCTATTTTCACAAATTCAAAATCATGATTATGGAAGGCAAAGGTCAATCCAAATGATTTGGCCACCTCCCCGCAGGAATTAAACAGTTCTGCCAGCTTCTTGTACTGATCTATAGTCTTTCGTTCATCTTCAGTCAAATAAGCACATACCACATATTCCTGTCCCATGTAGGCTGCATCCTCACAAAATGCCTCCCACTGATTGACCATAGTTGCTTTTTGAGCCGGATTTTGTTGCCCGGTTCCGGTATGGCCACTTTTCATGGTCAGGCCATTATCCATGAGTAATTTTTTAAAGTCTTTTCTGGACATCCCGTAAAATTTACGCTCTGCATACCCGGCACATTCCACATCCTTGAAGCCAATCGCGGCCACTTTACTGATCGTTTCTGCTGGATTTTTTTGCATATCATCCCTGACCGTATAAAGCTGAAGCCCAACTGGGCCAGAAAGTACCTCTTCCCTTTCCCCTGTTTGCGCCAATGTATTGCCCGCCACCAGCCCTGAAAGGGAGAAAAGGGCTGTATTTTTTAAAAAATTTCTTCGTCTCATGATACCAGACTTTAGTAGTAAACAAAGGACTAAAGTACATCAATTTTTTTACCTGCTGCCATGACTTACCTTGAATAATTTTAACCATCACCCGGTTTATTTTGTACAGGTGATTACTTAAAAAATGGTGTGTCCGCAATTAATTGTCTATTTTTGTACTTTAATCTAAACTTATTGTACATATTCATCATAACGTAGTTTGTGCTCACTGGTGAATATAAAAATGCCAAATCACGATATTACTGAAAATCTCTTACCCGGAAGTATGTCAGATAAAAATAAAATCATTCAGGTGGTGAAATCCGCCAATGATCTTGACATTGGAATACCCGCGAGAATCGCATATCTGGAAGATAATTCGATTACTTCTAAATTGCTGGCATTGGGGATAATTTCGGGTAAAATAATCGAAAAAGTTCAGAAAGGACCATTTGGAGGAAGTGCCTGTTTTCAAATTGACAATCATTTACTGGCGCTTAGACATGAAGAAGCTGCCCTGATAAAAGTTACGATAGAATAAGGATAAAATGACGCATAAAATAGCCCTGCTTGGAAATCCAAATTCAGGAAAGTCCTCTCTCTTTAATGTATTAACAGGATTGAATCAGCGCGTTTCAAACTTTCCGGGCGTTACAGTTGAAAAAAAATCCGGGCGTTTAAAATCTGTCCCTTTTGATGCAGAAGTAACAGATCTTCCCGGCACTTATTCTCTTTTCCCCCATTCTACGGAAGAAAAACTGGTTGTTGACATTCTTATGGACCGTAAAAATCCGATATTCCCGGATTTGGTGTTGTACGTAGCTGATGTCACTCAACTCGAAAGACATTTGCTCCTGGCTACGCAAGTACTTGATCTAGGTTTTCCGATGATTTTTGTTGTCAACATGATTGATCTTGTACCTTCATTTCCCGATATAAATACTTTGGAAATTTTTTTGGGCTGTCCTGTGGTCTTATTGTCCGCCAGACAACCACAAACTTCCGGATTGCTGCTGGAGAAAATACGACATCACTTTAATGAAAATGCAGGATTACAATCTGCACGTCAGCCTATTTATGGAATTCCGGAAGACCTTCTTCCTCTGCTGAATATCGTAAAAGAGGAAATGCATGAATCCAATCTGTATCGCTGTAAACTGATTTGTCACCATACAGACTGGCTTAAAATCGCCGGACCACATAAAGCTTATTTAAAATCAAAAACCGGAGCATCTGGATTTGAAGATATTAAAAATCAGGTGATAGAAGTGATGGAAAGGTATCGTTTGATTTCCAAAACGCTTCAAAATATTTATCCTCATCGGCAAGTCATTCAAAATGACAATGACTCCCCCTTGAAAATAGACCGAATTCTTACACACCGACTGGCGGGGCCGATCTTGTTTTTTGGCTTGCTTTTACTAATATTCCAGGCGGTATATTCGCTGGCTACTTATCCTATGGACTGGATAGAAGCGTCCTTTTCAGCACTGCATACTTTTTTAGCTGATTCGCTACCTCCTTCTTTCTGGACATCACTGCTGATGGATGGTGTAGTAGCCGGCCTGAGTGGGGTGCTTGTTTTCATCCCACAGATTGCAATACTCTTTTTTATGCTCGCTCTGCTCGAGGAATCCGGCTATATGAGCCGCGCTGTCTTTATGTTTGACCGAATAATGCAAAAGTTTGGGATGAATGGCAGAAGTATCGTTTCGCTGGTATCCAGTGGTGCTTGTGCCATTCCGGCAATTATGTCTACAAGAACCATCAGCAACCCAAGAGAAAAGCTGATAACTATTTTAGTGAGTCCCTTGATATCCTGTTCGGCAAGACTGCCCGTTTATGCTGTACTTGTTGGTTTTGTGGTGCCTGACATAACCGTACTTGGGGTTTTCAATGCCCCTGGTCTGGTCTTTATGGGACTTTATTTACTTGGTATTTTTGCCGCTTTTACAAGTGCCCTGGTTTTTAAAAAACTTCTGAAAACAAGTGATGTGTCGTACCTGATCATGGAATTGCCACAATATAAGACCCCCATTTGGAAAAATGTCTGGGTGGCTGTAAAGAATAAAGTATGGTCATTTATTTCAGAAGCCGGTAAAGTCATACTTCTGATATCTGTAATACTTTGGTTTCTGGCCAGCTTTGGTCCTGAAGAAAAAATTTTGCTGGCAAATCAAAAAGCACAGCAGGAAATCACTTCAAAGAATCTTTCTGAAGTAGAAGCTTTGAATACAAAAAGCAGCTACCGCCTGGAAGCGTCTTATGCAGGAATTATGGGAAAATGGATTGAACCTGCCATAAAACCACTTGGATTTGACTGGAAAATCGGAATTGCCCTGATTACTTCATTTGCTGCAAGAGAGGTTTTTGTAGGCACTATGGCCACCATTTATAGTATTGGCAATACCGATGATACGGCCACGGTCAGAGAAAAAATGAAAGCCGAGAAAAAAGCTGATGGTATAAGTAAAGTTTATGATCCGCCTACAGCACTGGCATTGCTCATCTTCTATGTTTTTGCCATGCAATGTATGAGCACTCTGGCTGTTACTCGCAAGGAAACCAACAGCTGGAAATGGCCAGCCGTACAATTTGGATACATGGGTTTTCTGGCGTGGACAGGCGCTTTTCTCGCCTATCATCTTGTTTCGTTTATAATGGCCTGATCTCTTGCTGGAATGCACTTGTAACTAGCGTCACATCAAAAGTTTTGGAAGTGATTGCATTTCCCTTCTCCTCTAAAAGTAAATTAAGCCCCCGGTAGTTAGATTTTAATAAATATCTTCCTCTTGTACAGCATATGAACAGGAATAAAAATCACTGCCATATATCCAAGAGCATACAGTAGTGAGACAAATCTGCTGTCAAGTCCCAGCTGCATGTTCCAGTTCATCCATGTGGCTTTTATTCCGGGAAAATTTTCAGATTTAATTACAAAAACCGCGGATAATGTACTTGCAAGTACATATGCCGCAATGGCATTACATCCAAAGACCCTTGCTATGTAGCTCCATTTTACAAAACCTTTGATTTCCGTGGTCAGGTAAATTACCGAAAAGGTCATTGCAGCAAGACCTGAGGTATATAAGACATAGGAACTTGTCCAAATATGTTTGTTGAGCGGAAATTCCCAGCCCCAGATAACTCCAGCAAAATATAGGGCATATCCATAGACAAATGACCAGGTAACTTTTTGATAAACATCCTCATATTGCTGAAAGACTTTATAAAATAGCATGCCTGACAGCCCGGTAACAATTGCCGGAATAGTGCTTAGCATTCCTTCGGGATCCCATGTTTTCTGCCAGAGATATCCCGGAAGAAAATTTAAATCAATAAAATTAGCCCAGTTTTTCTCCGGTACCAATAAGTCCGGGTTGCCCATCCCGGGTATGGGCAGGTAACACATCACAATCCAGTATGTTGTCAGCAGCACTATTCCAATGTTCATCCATTGCTTCCAGGTTGTATTTAAATACAATATGGCACATGCCAAAAATACAGCCGCAATCCTTGGAAGAACACCTACCCATCTGACTTCTGTAAAATTAAATTCAGGCCATACCCATAAAAAGATACCCAAAAGATATATGATCAGACTCCTGAATAATATCTTGTAAATCAACAAAGTCCTGTTGGTTCCCCCCTCGATACGACCAGACAAGGCCACAGAGACTGACATACCCATGGAAAAAACGAAAAACGGAAATATGAGATCCGCAAATGTGACACCATTCCACTGGGCGTGTAAAAAGGGCGGAAACACATGAGACCAGCTACCTGGATTATTGACAATGATCATTCCGATGATGGTCAGCCCGCGAAAAATATCCAAAGAAAGCAAACGGGATGAAGCCGTCTGAGAAGCTGCAGAGTTGATTGACATAAACTAAAATTTGACACTGCTTCTTCCAAAGGGACTTCTTTCAGACAAGCACGTATGATACCAAAATCAAACTTAACTACTAATTTTTAATATTTGGCATTTTATTTTAATAATATTCTGTATGTCTATGTTTTGAATATTGATTTTTTAATTATTATTTGAATTTGAACGTATAAAAAATGGTCATTTCTTTTTCATTTTTATTCAGAATCTTAATGAAAATTGTTTTTCATGATGCGTATAAGTTCGTCTTTTTTATTTCTTGAAATCTGGAGTTCAAGTCCGTTTTTTAGGACCATGATATTTCCGGATTCTATATGCTGGGCATAGTCCAGGTTTACCAGATAAGATTTGTGCATTCTGTAGAATGGTAAAAAGTTTAATTGTTCTTCATATTGCCCGAGGTTTTTTGAAGTAAACAAATCCGGCTTTTGATACAGATGAATTTTGGTATAATTTCTGTCTCCTTCAATGTAGATAATGTCTGATAGGGTGACATATTCTCTCCTGTCACTAAACCGCACTTCCATCCTGAGTTTCCTTCTGTCCTGTTCCTTGAGTCCATCTGAAAGTGTTTGGAAATCCGGCGGAGCAGTTTTTCCCAGTTGAGGCAACCTTTCGATGGCTTCCTTTAATTCGTCAGGGTCTACGGGCTTTAATAAATAATCGAGCGCGCCCAGCCTTAGTGCCTTGATAGAATAATCAGAATATGCCGTTGTAAAAATGATATTGCCTGCCCAGTTTTTAATATGCCGGATAACATCAAGACCGGACATCTCGGGCATTCTGATATCGATAAACAATATTTCCGGCTGAAGCAATTCCACTTCGCGAATAGCGTCTGCAGGTGACGTAGCTTCCCCTATGACCTGTACCTGAGGCAGGTACAATTGTAATAGAAGTTTGAGTGACTGAATCGCCAGCGGTTCATCATCCAAAATATAAACCCTGATCATCTGTTGTTAGTATGGATAAAAAAATAGCGGTTTCATAACCTCCTGAAGAAGGTAAGCCTTCATGCAACATGTTTTTATTTTGATGTACCAGACTCCAGCTATGAAGTCGTTCCCTGACAATTAAAAGACCTTTTCCCGATTCCAGCTTTTGCGGAAATCCTCCCGGATCCTTACCCTTTCCGTTGTCTCTTACCATGATTTCCATCCCATCTGTGCTTGCATATCTGGTTATGTTCATTTCAATGATACAATTGTCTTGTCTTCCTGAAAACCCGTGCCAGATGCTGTTTTCTACGATGGGCTGTAGTATAAAGGTAGGAATAATGATCTCCTCCGGGTTTATACTATCATCTATGGTAATGATAAAATCAATATCCTTCGAAAACCTCAGCGCTTCCATTTGTATGTATTCCCTTACAAATTGTAATTCCTTGTGCAGTGTTATCCCAGAGTGTTCGCTTTGTTTAAAAATATGATGCAGTAATTTGGAAAACTTGGCAAGATAAAAAACGGCCTGATTGTGATTCTGATTTAAAATCAAGGACTGCAGACTGTTTAGGGCGTTCATTATAAAATGCGGATCCATCTGATTTTGCAATGCCTGTAATTTCCATGCCTGCATATCACTCTCCTTTTGCCTTATGGTATCTTTTTGGGCCTCCAGAATCTGCTGATTGCGCAATAATTTTATTTTTTGTGCCGCAATGGCGGCAATTTCTTCCAGTACCCTTTGGTGTCCTTTATTATAAAAACCTTTTTGACTGTGTTCGCTGTCTATGACTCCAAATATCTCGCCCGACAAAGATATCGGTACTGTAATTTCTGAATATCGCAACTGGTCATCCTGGATATACCTCGGGTCTTGGGTGGTGTCATATATAATTTCCGTTTTATTTCCCATGGCGACACTTCCTACAATTCCTTTGCCCACAGGAATTACAATTGGTTCTGCAATTGTCTGATCCTCAAGACTTTTAGGACCAAACGCAGCTACCTGAATTAAATTTTCCTTCTCTTCGTCCAACAAATAAATTACACAATCTTCAAATTTTAATTTGGCTATAATGGATGTTGTCAGGTCCCAAAGCATTTCTTCAATGTCCTGGTGCAAATAAATCCTGGAGGCAAAGTAATTTATACCCTCCCTGACTTCAAATTCTTCTTTCAATCTGAAATATCTGTACGTCATCAAGGCAGCAGCGGTGATGGAAATCAACAAAAAAAATATCACTACATTTATAAACCCCATAAATACTTCCATTAAAAGCTTATTTGCTGCTTATGGTCTGTGAAAATACCTTCATTCTGGCGTAATTTCTATCATTTGAATCAACTTTTATCAAAATGCTTTTACATTTATCCATGGAAATAACTCTCTGGTGACATTCCCGTAATTTTGCATGTCCACCAAATTAAAAGTTGTTATGGATCAAATTCTTACACTCTGGATTATCAATAATGCCCTGCTTGGCATTGGTATGACCATCTGGTATATCAAAAACAGAAAAGCCTTTCACAAGTAAACCGGTTTGCTGTGTAATGTCAGGAAAATAAATTTTTGGGTTTTTTTGACTGCGTCACATGACTTCTACGCAGGCGCCCGGGGACCATTTTGTTACACCTGCCTTCATTGCTTCACAGTCGTTACTGTATGTTTTTTTGTCACAGCCGCACACAGGCTTCCATATATACGGACAATTGGCTTCCCTGTTGATTTTTGTCTGATCAATACATGGTATCTCACCTTGCGGCTCTGTGATGATTTTTGGGGTACAGGCTACATTCCAAAGCACTACTAGAATAAAAATCGAATATTTTTTCATGCAGATCATTCCTGTAATCATTTTATTCAATAGCTTGAACTTTATTAGGCAATCATCGTGATTATACCTTCAGGCCCGGGATAAATCTGGGCACACGCTGCTGGTAGTTTTTATATTCCGGATACTTTTCTGCTGAAACTTCTTCTGAAAAATCCGAACTTCCTTTAAACAATAATACAAGCAACAGACATCCTGACATAGACCAGTTTATCCATTCTCCTGTCGCAACTACACTAAACCCATAAAAAGCAATCCATATGGCCTGCTCCATGGCATAATTAGGATGTCTTACCCTTGCCCACAGGCCTGAATCTACAAAACCTTTGTCATATGGACCAAGGTCTTCTCCTGCTGCAATTCTGCGGTGTTTTTCTGTCTGAAAATCATATTGCTGCTGGTCGGCAATATATTCCAGCACCACAAAACCCGTATATAAAACCGCCAGTATGATGTCCCATACCCCGATCCCTGAAGGTGCCCCTTCCTGTAAAGCAGAAAGTATGGGAAGTGTAAATAAAAATATCAATACATTTTGATAAGCAGATATAAAAAACAAATTAAACAACATCCATACACCCCGATGGCTGAATCCCGGTCTGCTTCTTAATATTTTCCATCTGTAATCCTCTTCTCCTTCCCAGAATTTCCAGGTATAGGCGCCTCTCCTTGCAAAATTATATGTCAGTCTGATACCCCAGATCGTCACCAGACAACTCATGAGCACCATGCGTGGATGTCCATCGCCCATTATCGTCATGTGCCATGCATAATATACCGGAACGATACTCCATATTTTATCTACCTGTGAGTTGTTTCTGGTCAGTTCTCCCAATAAAAAGCAAAGGGCAACAACAATTCCAACTGAAACGCCCATTGATTCCAGTATGTGCTGCTGGGTTTCATTGAGTGGGGTTCCATAGTAAAAGGAAACCAGTGGAACAATAATCAAGGTTATTATCAAAAGAAGAATAGTGCCTAACATATACTTTATTTATATGGTAATGTAAGGCGCTAATATAATATTTTATTACGTGATTGTTTTAATGGTTTGCTTATTGTTTGGTGAGAAGAAACCACGTAATATCATCCTGAGGAAACTGCACGTCTCTTCTGTATACAAATCCATAATCCAGCAATGCTAAATCCTTGTATATTTCGAGCATTTCTCCGGCAAAGTCTCTTTTATACAATTTACCTTCATGTCCTCTGTAACTGATTTCTACAGGTGTAGGGTTGTAATATTCACAAATCAGAATATATTTCTTTGCACTTTCATAGAGTTTTGAATACACCTCTGGTAGTTTTTCGGGATGAATATGGATTAGCACCCCTTTAATAAGGCTTAAATCATACTTGTCATCAGGTGTATAATCAAGTATTGACTGATATATGGCCTGATCTGGACCTGTCACCTCCTGAAGTTGTCTGACGGCTTCGGCATTTATTTCAATTCCTGTGGCAGAAACGTGCGGGAGAATGATTTTCAGTGCCCTTAAATTCATGCCTATATTGGCACCGAATTCAATAACAGATTCCACTTTTTGCGTATGTCTCAGGATATTGGAAAAAAAATGGATATTGGAAGCAAGGTATTGCTGACTTCTGTTTCTTTCAATATAATCGTTTCCAAATGAACCCGCCCAGAAAGCTTCTTCGTTGGTGCTAAATGACATGACTTTGTTTACGTGTTTATTTTTTTTACCCTGGCTTCGTGTCTGCCACCTTCAAATGTTGCATTCATAAAAGCTTTGACAATTTTCTTTGCCATAAAGAGAGAGACAAATCTTGCCGGCAAACAAAGTATATTGGCATTGTTGTGCTGGCGAGCAAGTGCTGCAAGCTCCGCATTCCAGCACAAGGCGGCGCGAATACCCTTGTGCTTATTGGCTGTCATGCATACACCATTGCCACTACCACAAATCAGAATGCCCAGATTTGACTTTCCGGAAGCTACACTGGATGCCACCGGATGGGCAAAATCAGGATAATCTACAGATTGCTCACTAAATGGTCCAAGATCAAGCACCTTGAATCCCAGCTTTTCCTGGAGATATCTGATGATGTCATGCTTATACTGAAAACCTGCGTGGTCACCCCCTATGGCAATGGTTAACTGCTCTTTTCCCCGGGTCATGTTACTCTTGCTTTGGTTCGTCGATATAATCCTTAAGGATCTTTCGCATTTCGTCCTCAAAGGCTTTGTCGTTCATTTTTTTGCACGTATCAAGGATGTCTGTAACGGAATTCATCCTGCCCTGGTAGTCCTGCTCAAATACATCTATGACCCGCTGACTGGTTTGGGCCTCATAGAAGTCCAGAAACTGTTTTGTTTCTTCTGCCAGAATCCGGACATGCTTCTGAGCTTCCTTGTATGCCTTTCCATTGACCATGACATTGATGAATGGCATCACGCCAAAATCATAGGGGAAGTTTCTGTGCGGAAATGCCTCAAAATATTTCTTACAGAGATCCACAGACTTTACTGTATCCTTTTTGAGGTCGAAATCTATGGCGGCCCTAAGCATAGCCAGTTTCATAGCCTGTACTTCTGCCATATAAGACCTGTCTACAAAGAGGTGTTCTTTGTCAAAATTACCCCATGCCCATTTGTTCATGATAATATCATAACATTTGTCTGTGTCAATATCTCCAAAGCCATATATCCCCGGCAGCTGTGACTTCATACGCACTTTTGTAGGAGACAACCTCAGCGCAAGTCCTTCCTGCTCAAAATAATCATTCAGCCCAAGCAGTTTGGAAGACTGGCAGGTTATTGCAAAATAAATTGGCCTTTCGTAAAAATTGGATACTATCAAATCCATCACGGCAAGGTCATCTTTGGTGATGTACTCCGCATTACCAAAATTAAATTCAATACGGTCAGCCCATTCTGTGGAATCAATATTTTTTTGAAGCCCCAGGGACATATATTTCTGTCTGTCTACCGGCAAAAATACTTTTCTGGTATTCAATATGGTTTGTCCCTGTATTGTATTGCGAGGATCTTTGATAAACCTGAAAGCCTCAAAAGCATTGGTTGGAATATCAAGTGAATTATTGTTGTTAAAGAAAAACACCTGATTTCTGTTCTTTCCCCTGTATTCATCTGCCGTTAGCTGCAGTTTCAGTGGAGCCGAATCATTTACTTTATTGCGAAGTTTATTGATATACCAGTCTACGGCAATTAAACTTAAATTGACCACGCGTACATCCCGTCTGATGCCTTCAACTTCCTGAGCATACCAAAGGGGATATGTGTCGTTGTCACCGTAGGTAAATAATACCGCGTTCGGCTCAAGGCTGTTCAGAAAGTTGGCCGCATAATCTCTTGCAGCAGTATGTGTTTTTCGGCTGTGGTCATCATAGTTTTCAAGGCCCATCAGCACAGGTGCACTCAAAACGAGCAACCCTGCGGCCAGCGCCCCGGGCATTCCTGAAATTTTATCTGCCAGAAATTTATAAATTGCAAGGACACCGAATCCTATCCATATACAAAATGTCATAAATGAACCTACGAGTACATAATCGCGCTCTCTTGGCTCATTGGGCGGCTGATTCGAATAGACAATGATACCAAGTCCCGTAATCACAAACAGTACTATCATCGTACCAAACTCCTTGGGTCTGTTTTTATAATGGAAAAACATACCTAACAGGCCAAATAATAATGGTAAGAAGTAATATGTATTGGTTGAAAAATCATTTTTAAGCGTATCGGGCAACTTATCCATCTTATACAACTTGGCTTCGTCTATAAGATCAATACCGGACTGCCAGTTGCCATGTCGCATATCCCAGGTATAAAACCCTTGTTCTGCATTCTGTTTGCCCACAAAATTCCACATAAAATAACGGAGATACATCCAGTTCATCTGATAGACAAACATAAAGCCCAGATTATATCCCATGCCCGGCGTTCCTTCTCCTTTTCCCGTCAGGGATTCCTTCCAGATTTGATGCAGTTCAACCCTGTCGGTATGCCCGATCCGGGGAAAAAGCATTTTATCTTTATTGGCATATACGTATTCGTATTTTTCATCAACTTTCTCATATCGGTCTCCAACCAAACCATACCTGTCGGTTCTTTTTACATCCTCCACCTTTGCATTGTAATGAGGCCCGTACAGCAGGGGTCTTTCACCATACTGCTCTCTGTTGAGATATGGCAAAAGCCGGGTAGCATCACTAGGAACATTCATATTGACCGGCGTATCTGCATTGGCCCTGAGAACAACAACACCTATGGTAGAAAAAGCTGCCGATAGCAGCATAAAGGAAAATACCATACTATGAATAAGCTGATTTCCCTTGTTTTGTGCATATCTCAACCCGAAATAGCCTATGGCGAAGATAATAAGTATCGTGGGCACTATTCCGGAATGTACCGGCATTCCAAAGCTGTTTACCATAAGCAGCTCCATTTTTTCCCAAAGTGTGGGAATGCCGACAATGACAAATTTTTGTAAAAAAACAATCACCCCTAAACCCGCTATCATGGAGATAATGGCTCCTTTCCATGTTGTTTTTTCATATCTTTTAATGTATACCAGCAAGGCAATAGCCGGAAAAGTCAATATACTCAGGAGGTGAACGCCAACAGACAAACCCCCGCTGAAAACACTGAAAATCAACCATCTCATAGCCTGATTTTCGTCTTCTTCCATGTAATATTTCATGGCAGACCAAATTGTCAGTGCTGTAAACATGGTTGACATAGCATATACTTCACCCTCTACCGCAGAAAACCATATAGACGTTGAAAATGCTGTAGCAAGTCCGGCTGTCAATCCGGCAAAGGAAAGTGCCAAGGACTCTGAAACCGTACCCTCCGCATTTCTGTCAGAAAATATCAGTTTTCCCAGCATCATGGTAATCTGCGCTATAAATACGGCAGCCAGGGAAGAGCAAGTAGCTGACATCAGATTGACGGCAAAAGCAATATCCGAAGGCTGATCAGAAACAAGCGTAGCAACCCAGGCAAACAATCGTCCAAGCAACAAAAACAATCCTGCTCCGGGAGGGTGAACAACCTGTAACTTATAGGCTCCTAAAATAAATTCTCCACAATCCCACAAACTTCCGGTTCTTTCCACCGACATAAAATATACGGCAAACGTAACCAGGAATACCAGTAAACCGGTAATGTTTAAATATTTTTTCAATGCCTGCATGATGAATCATTAGATTAAGTGACAAAGATATAAAAAACAGCGTTATTCCATATGGTATTGATATTATGTACGCTTTATGGATAAGAATTTTGATGCAAATACATATCCTGTAGTCTTTTACGTATATTTACATCTCTTAATATACTTGCCGCTTGGAAGATTATATCGACATCAACCGCCAGTCCTGGAATAAAAGGGCAGAAATTCATCCGGATAGTGACTTTTATGAAATGGCTCTCTTCCGAAAAGGATTAAATTCCTTGAAAGCACCTGAATTAAAAATACTTGGTGATGTTACAGACGTCAGGATTCTGCATCTCCAGTGCCATTTCGGGCAGGATTCCATTAGCCTGTCCCGAATGGGGGCAAAAGTCACCGGCGTGGATTTTTCAGATACTGCAATTGATTACGCCCGCCAACTGGCACTTGATCTTGGGACAGACACTGCGTTTATTTGCAGCGATATCTATTCCCTTCCCGAAATATTAGAAGAAACTTTTGACATGGTATTTACAACCTATGGTACCATTGGCTGGCTTCCCGATATCCAAAAATGGGCATCAGTCGTGTCTCATTTTCTCCGTCCGGGAGGAAAATTGATTTTTGCAGAATTTCATCCCACCATGTGGATGTTTGACGATGATATTTCCTACGTACAATATGATTATTTCAACAGTACACCCATCGTCGAAGATTTGCCGGGCACCTATGCCTGCCCCGATTCCGGGCACCATTTTAAAAGTGTTACCTGGAATCACGGGCTTGGTGAAGTTGTTTCAGCTTTATTCGGCAGCAAAATGACACTGGAATCTCTTGAAGAGTACGACTACAGCCCTTTTAATTGTTTAAAAAATATGGAAGAGCAGGCTCCCGGAATTTTTCGTTTTAAACATATTTCGCGGCGCTTTCCTATCATATATGCTCTCTCGGCCAGAAAGATGTAAAATATCTTTTTGTTTTTTGCGTTTAGATACTAAATCCTGGCTATGACTTTCAGAGTAATTTATTTTTTTGCATTTGTCTTCATGACATCCTGTGTATCCGTAAAGTTTACTGCTCCACAACCTGCAGACGCGGAAGAGTTAAGCTCCTTTCCAAAATCCTGGAGAGGGCGCTATGTAACAATGACGGATGACACTCTTATTATTTACAGTAATCATCTGATTTTCAGAGATTCCCTGAAAGAGGAGAAATATATCATCGGCCAGCAGATCGTGCTAAAAAAACTGAACAAATATATTGTACTCAATGTCAAAAATGAGCACAACTGGGATGTGGTACTGGCCGAAAAAAATCGAAAGACACTGAATTTATATGCGCTGGACATTTCCAAGGACGAGCAAAAGAAAATTGGGCGGATTTCTGCCATTACCCCTGTGCAAACTATTAAAAATCCGGAAGGAAAGGTGGATTACTATCTGATCAACCCCTCAGGAATTAATTTTGAAAAACTTATTAAAGAAAATTTCTTTACACCTTTTCTAAGTTTCGAAAAACTCAAATGATGGTGATAGAAAATTGCCGCGGGGTTTAAAGATTTTTTCAGGAAACGTCTTCTCCCCTAATGACTCTTAGGATTTCAAACCACTGTTCATTGGTAATGCTGGTATGGAGGAGGTCGGTAAATTCCTTGATTTTCTGAATTTTTGGTGCATTGACCACCGGCAAAATCCTTGCTGGGTGATGCAATAAAAAAAGCAGTCCCATTTCTGTAACAGTCCAGCCATATGACTGTGCTACCTGCTCAAGCTTTTCAAATCTCTTTTTTCCGTTTTTACTGGCAGCAAAAATTGCTTCTCCTCCTATAGGTGACCAGGAAACTGGCTTTATACCCAACTCCATACAAATATCCAGCCTTCCATCATACATAGCTTCATTCTGGAGCATCGACACCTCCATCTGACATGAAGTAAGGGGAAAATACCTGTTCATAGCCCGAATCTGGGTGTGCGTAAAATCTGAAACACCAAAGGCTTTAACCTTACCCGCCTGCTGTAGCTCCTGAAAGGCTTCTGCAATTTCTTCGAAATGCAACATCGGACTACCTCGATGTATCATATACATATCAAGATAATCTGTATTAAGGTTAACCAAGGACTGATGCACTGAGTCAATGATATATGCCTTTCTGTTGTCGTAATGTGAAATGGTATATTGAGGTTTTTCGCTGCAGGGCTTTACAATTCCGCTTTTAACTATGATTTTAATTTTGCTCCTGTCAACCCCACTTTCTAATAGCGCCTGCCCAAACTCTTTTTCAGTAGTATAATTTCCGTTGACGTCGGCATGATCAAAGGTGTCAACGCCAATCTCCAGGCATTCTTCTATCAATTTGCCCATTTTTGCTGTGCTTAATTTGGCGCCCCAGCTACCCCATCGAATAGTTCCTGCAATGACAGGAGAAAACCCATTTGTCATAGTCTCCGTTTGTTTTTTCTGTTAATAAGGCGTAGTCTTAATCACTATTAACAATATTTCGACGCTCCTTGTTCTGAATGGTCGGAAATGTCGATTTGATGTGCCAACATTATCTATAAAAACAATTCCAAGTGAAATTCGTGTGATTCCTGCCTAAATTATTTGTCAGAAATGAATTTTGAATTACATGCTATTTAACCGAATATTCTCTTGAAGGATTTTTCAATGGACAATTTAACCTGATACAACTTCTTGCCCTGAAATAATTCCTATTAAATAATTTAACAACAAAACTTCACCAGGACAAAAACAATCAATTACTTGCGGAGATAATGGTTATTTTACAACCGGTAATCTACAGAGCCTTGACAAACTAAAAATAAGGATATGAAAACCATAAAATCTTATTTTCCTTTCTACCTGGTCTTGCTCCCGGTATTAATAGTTTGGCTGTTCGAAAAAGCCATCCTGTTTTCTCTTCCCATTATGGTTTCTCCTGGGAATACCATGATTTATTTTTATCTTCCTTTTTTGTCTGTAATTCCCCCTTTGATTTTACTTATAATCTGGTTTTTTCTGCGTGAGAAAACATCTTCGAAACCCATTTTTAGCGGAGGGCAAACTATGATTATTCGTGATATAATTTCAGGCGCAGCACTCAGTGGGGTTTCAATTCTTCTTTTTATGGGGTCTTTTCATCTGCTTGATTACCATTCTGTTACCTTGCCTGACTTTACCAGCATCAGCCTGATGCACCACATATTCTTTTCTACCATTGGTGCGCTGGTTTCGGGCATATCGGAGGAATTATATTTCCGCGGATTATTATTCCAAAAATTACACACCTTAAAGCTGGCTATGCTGATTTTCATTTCCTCCTTAGCTTTCTCGATGTGGCATATATTATCTCCTACTTATTTGCTGCATACCTTCCTGATGGGCATTTTATTTGGGATTGTGTATCACAAAACAAAAAGACTTTTACCTGTTATCGTGGGGCATACTATGGCCAATATGTGCGCCGGAGTCATCATCAGTAACGGATATCTTTAGGTTTTAAGCGTTGAGAATGGCGAGTTTTTTTGTTGGCCTATGATTTTATTTTCATCCGACGTCAAGAAGTTTGAGCAAGCACCCAATTATTATTCTAAAAAAATAAAATTTAAATCCCTTTTCTTCCCAGGCCTCGCCACAGGTCTTAGGTCATAAAAATGACCCAGGACATAAATAACCTCCTACAAGTAATTCATGATGATAATAGCCCTCTGGTTATAAATCAATTTTAATTCCGGCAAGTATGCTTAACGGAATATTTGGTCTGTATCCCTGGGGTAAACTGGCAACTTTGGCTTTACTGTTTGTGAGATTGTTGATCAGTGTAAAAACTGTAAAAACTTTATTTATGTGATAATTGGCCGACACATCCAATATCAGAAAATCATCAAGCGTATTGATGTCCACAAGACCTGTTTCTTTAGCGGGAAGTACCATATTGCCCTGTCCTGGCTTAATGCGTGTCAATCCGGTATATCGCCCTGTCAATCCTGCCTCAAACCTGTTGTTTTCCACCCCGGCACTTAAACTCAGAAGATGTGGGGTAATAAATGGTATATGATCTCCCTTAAAGATACGGCCATTCCCCCAATCACCTCCTCCGTTAATAAAGGTTTCCTGAAAGGTAGCCGATGTATAAGTATAGGCAATCATTACCGGAAAATAAAAGTTCTCCTTGTCCGATACTTTAAATGCAGGTCTGGATGAAACGCTGATTTCTACACCCTTAATATCCGCTTTTCCCGCATTAAACACCTCTCCGGTTCCTGCTCCCCCGCCAGATACGTTGTCCGTGCCAAGTATGTTGCGGTAGTTGTTTAAAAATGCGGTCACCTGGATTTGCAAATCTTCCTGTTCAAGCTTGTATCCCAATTCATAATTAACCGAAATCTCAGGTTTTGCCTGTGCATCTGTTGTGAACAAAGGCATTCCAGGAGGAGAAAATCCCCTATGCAATCCACCAAATATATTCATCGTTTTACCAAAATCATATTGAACTCCTATCCCTGGCAACCAGATGTTCATTTTGTTTATCGCTGTTTTTAATGCTGTTCCCTGTCTTGCATTATCGGTATTCCCGTAATTATTAAATGTAAACTGGATTTTTTCATGCCTGATACCAGGACTGATTTTGAGGTTTTTATACCGGATGTCATAGCTCGCAAAGGCTGCCATACTCCCTGCGCTTCGGAGCTGATTTTCCTGATTGCCCTTTATTCCGGCATTTGAAAGTATCATCGTTCCATTCGTCATGAAATACTGCGAACGCGTTGCGTATCTGTCTGATTGATCTGTATGATATCTTATGCCTATCTGAATCTTGTGTGAAAATGCTTTCTTCTGAAAAATGTATGCTGCATTTGTTTGAATTCCTTTGGATTGAAATATCCTGGCGGCACTTTGATATTCTATATTGCCGCTGGCAGTACCTCTCATAATGTTATATGCGTTTTGCAGTGATTCGGGGGCATTCAAAATCTCTGCTATGGTGCGTTCTCCAAAAGTGCTGGATCTTGACCAGTCCCGAAATGTTTTTGTCGCATATACAGCCGTGTTTAGGGTAAATCCGTTGAAAGACATAATATTGTGGGTAAGCGAAATGTGCTGATGATTCATATCCAGCAAATCTTTTTGCGTCCCGGCGTATCTATGGAGCGGATTTTTCTTGTAATCTTCATAGGTAAGTCCGAGATAGGTTTCGTTGCTTAGTTCTTCACTATGTAGGATTTTTAAAGTAATTTCCTGAGGCACTTTTGCGCTGACATCCGTATGCCAGCGAAGTTTACCCATAAAATCCCTTCTGTCAAATCCTGTTGACGAGCCATTTTCCAGTTGTTTAAATCCCCCGCTGGCGAACCTGTTAACTTCAAATACGTAATCCAGATTATTTCGTTGATCACCTATCCAGAGTCTTTGCTGATTGGTATTAAAATTTCCATATGACAATTGTGCAAACCCCTTAAAGGAATCCGGTATCGGCGTGGATAGTAAATTCACCGCACCACCAATCGTGTAGGGACCATACTTTATCTGACTTGAACCCTTCAGAACCTCCAGCGCATGAATCCTGGTAAACGTTGGAAAATAGTAAGCTGATGGGTCCGAATACGGCGCAGGCGCTATTAATATTCCATCCTCCATCAGTGTAATTTTTGCACTTCTGTTTAAGGAAGTTCCCCTTAAACCAATATTGGGTCTCAACCCAAAACCCTCTTCATCTCTGATACTAATACCCGGTACCAGCCTCAATATATTATTGATATTGGTTTGATTGAACCTGGCAAACTGCTTCATATCCAAATACTTACACGAGCCCGGAATGGTCTTCGACTTAAAACCAACTATGGTTATTTCGTCAAATTTACCTTGCTTTAACGAATCCAATGCGTCATTTTGAGCATTCACATGATGATAAATAAAACATAGTACCAACCAAAACAATCTATTCACCGCCTGCTATTTTTATTTAGATTAAATATAATTAAGGCGCAAATATCTTGAATTTTGCTTCTTTATGGTGTCTTTTGAAAGCTTTTTTTTAAAAATTTCTCCTGTCGGGCGTTGGGAGAAAAAAAACATGTAAATCCTTCGGGTTCAAATTGTCCTGTCAATTCTTTGTAGCCCGGGGTTTAAACCATTTCGAATCAACAAAGAACTGCTCAAACCTCTCAACTAAAAACATCCCAGGTCGTAAGTCCTTTTATTACCCAGGATATGAGCCCCAGGAAAATATTTAATTCCGACGTCATGTACAGCGATAGCTTTTTTGTTGACCTCGGTCCTATGACCTAGGACCTAAGATTTTTTAGGGCATAGGAATTGGGAGATATTAATGCGTAAAAATGAATGACTTATAAATTCCGGCCTTTTTTATTTTAGCCAAAAAACTCAGAAATGGCGTTAAAAACAAAAAACTGTTCGAGCCCAGACGAACCAATAATTCAAAGCCGGAAAACGACTAATCAGTAAACTTAATACAACCATAAAACACCAGGGGCGAGTTTTTTTTGTTTAGTAATTTCTGAGGAATTTTGGCGTTAAGAAATAAAAACAGCCGCGGCTTTTTTTTGCTTACTTTTTTTCAGCTGGAGGAAAAAAAGTAAGAATATCACTATATGAAGTAACCATTAGGTACACCAAAAACATCTTATTAAAATGAAATGTAAACTTACCTCCCCTACCTCAAGCAAAAAACCTCGATTCTTGCTTCTCACCCAATGACCTCGATTTAAAAAATAATTAGCATTGTTTTTCCTGTGTTTCCAACATTTTTTATCCATCATACAATCCCGGGTATCACACGATAATCTTCACCCTATGAATCTTTTTTTATCCTGCTTTCTCCTCGTCCTTTCCGTATCTGCTTCATACGCTCAAAACCTTAGCCGGGAACAGCAAATCGCCATCCTTCAATTTATAGAGGCTGTAAAAAATAATGATTCAGAAAGGGTTCTGTCAGGGGTTACATACCCATTCAACAGGCTCTATCCTTTACCGGATGTGAAGGATAAACCGGATTTTTTACGTCGCTATCACGAGATTCTTGATGACAGCCTCCGGTCGGTGATTGTCCGATCAGTGCCTTCAGAAGACTGGGCTGACATGGGCTGGAGGGGACTCATGTTGCACAACGGACTGGTTTGGCTGGATGACAAGGGGTCACTTATGTCTATAAATAACCTGTCCGATGCCGAAAGAACCCAAAGAAACAGGTTGATTATACATGAAAAAAATGCACTGCATCCTTCGGTCAGGGATTTTATGTCACCCCTTCATTTATTTAAAACTAAAAAATTCAGCATCAGAATCGACGAAATGCCTGATGGAAGCTTGCGATACGCTTCCTGGAATGTCCGCGCAAAGGCCGGTGAAAAACCGGATTTGATCATTCCTTTCGGTAAATATCTGCCGGAAGGAAGCGGTGGCAATCTGAGATATGTTTTTACAAATGGTGATTACACCTATGAATGTTCGTTTTTCGTCATCAGCGATGCGAATCGTTTGTCCGCAAATCTTTCCGGATTTCATCAAGATAAAAAGATACTGTCACAAAAAGCAGTATATATAAAAAATTAACTAATTTATATCAATTTTTACCGCTGTTTATTTTAACTCATAATAATTTACAATAGTATGATAGAAAGTCTTTTCGCATCAAAAGCTGGCTTCAGAAATAAATTTGATTTTATCGGTAAAGCCTGGAAATTAGTAGCAATAAAGGGCTGGTATTATGTTTCGATACCCTTAGACATATCTATGCAAATTCGCGCTAAAAAAGGTTCGAAAGAAAACGAATGGGGTCGTTTGAATGCTTATGCTGAAATTTCTGGAAACGGTTGGCAAACAGAAATCTAGTATGATGCCCCGTCCAATACTTATCTGCTGCCTTTGAAGGACAATATCAAAAAAAAGTAAAAATTTCTAACGGTAAGGAACTTTTGATAACTATCCGGGTATAATTTTGGCTTAACTTATTACACCAAACACCTGGTCAGACCCTGAAGCTTTTATACCATTATGCTGCATCCCCCGATTCTGACTTCCTGATTTTCTTTTTTTGCCTGACGGAAAAGTATACTCCGGCAATCAATGAGGTAAATATGACACCAAGTGATAGCAATGGAGGAATAATCACATGGTGGCTTATGAGCAGTTTTATAGCAACAAAAACAAGTATCACGATGAGACTTTGCTTCAGATAGGCAAAATTGACCATCATATTGGCGAGGAAAAAATACATGGACCTCAACCCAAGAATAGCCAGTATGTTTGACGAAAAGACAATAAATGCATCCGTTGTGATGGCCAGTATGGCAGGTATACTATCCAGCGCAAACAATACATCTGTGAGTTCAATAAGCACCAGTACCAGCAAAAGCGGGGTGGCTATCCATATTCCCATTTTTTTAACTAAAAATTTCTGCCCTTCCAGGTGCTTGCTTACCGGCAATATCTTCCTGATCCAACGTATAAATTTTATATTTTTCGGATCAAACTCCGCTTCATCATTGTCCGTCATCATTTTATAGGCCGTATACAACAGGAAAACACCAAAAACATATATCATCCAGCTAAATTTCTGGATGATAAACACGCCAAGAAAAATCATCACGCCACGGGCAATCAGAGCACCTAGTATTCCCCAAAAGAGTACTCTGTGCTGATATTTTAATGGGATTTTAAACGACTTGAAGATCAGGGCAATAACAAAAATATTGTCCACACTAAGCGTCAGCTCTACAAAATATCCTGTCAGAAACTTGACTGTTTGATCAAAAGGATCTGTTGCAACTTTATAATTGAGTAAATTTTTATCATAGATGTAATAAATGACGAGCGAAAACATCATACTGAATGTAATCCAGAATGCCGTCCACCTGGATGCTTCCTTATAGGTTATTTCGTGGGCCTTTTTATTAAATACGCCTAAATCAAGCGCAAGAAATAAGAAAATCATTAAAAAAAAGGCAATCCAGATATACATAACTCGTTTTTTATAAAATACAAAGTCCCCGGGCGTTAAATATTTAACAAACGAATGAAACGGAAACTTGGTTCATTATGCTGTTTTGCAAACACGGTTTGTTGCTGATGTGCTTTATGCTTCTTGATGGTTTTTATATCTTTACGTACGTAAACCAAAGATTTTACATCATGATTGACTGGAATGGAGTTTTTCCTGCCGTAACAACAAAATTTGATGCCCATGACCGGATAGACAGGGTTCTCCAGGAAAAAAATTTGCGTGCCCAACTGGATGCGGGAGTACACGGTATTATACTGGGCGGCACCCTGGGCGAGGCAAGTACCCTGACGCTGGAAGAAAAAGAAACGCTTGTAAAACTGACACTGGATGTCTGCGGAGACCAGGTTCCGGTCATCCTGAACATTGCTGAAGGTTCCACAAAAGCGGCCATTCATCAGGCTGAACTTGCAGCCAGATGGGGTGCGTCGGGCTTAATGCTGCTGCCGGCCATGAGATATAAAACGGATTATGATGAAACGGTCACCTGGTTCAGGGATATCGCTTCATCTACAGATCTGCCTGTAATGATTTACAATAATCCTGTAGACTACCGTACCGAGGTAACGCTGGAAATGTTTGCTGAACTGTCCTCGCTGTCCAATATACAGGCGGTAAAAGAATCCACGCGGGATGTAAGCAACGTGACCAGAATGATCAATACTTTCGGAAACCGGTACCAGATCCTGTGTGGTGTTGATACCCTGGCAATGGAATCGCTGGTGATGGGCGCTCATGGCTGGGTTGCCGGACTGGTTTGTGCTTTTCCAAAAGAAACCGTATTTATATATAATGCCATCAAGGCAGGCAATATTACTGCAGCCCTGAAAGTATATCGCTGGTTTCTGCCTTTGCTGGAGTTGGATATTCACCCTAAACTTGTCCAGTATATCAAGCTTGCAGAAGCTTCTGTCGGTTTGGGTGCAGAATACGTACGCATGCCCAGGCTTCCGCTTGGCGGAGAAGAAAGAAACCGTGTTTTAGCCATCATTGAACAATCGCTGAAAAACCGCCCAACACTAACTGAATAATATGGAACACCTGGATCTCATCATGAAAAATGCCGGCCGGGCATTTGAAACCTTCAGATATACTTCCGGAGACATCAGAAAAACCCTGTTGTATTATATCGCAGAAGCCCTGGAAAGCGACAGCGCAGCCATCATTTCTGCGGCCTGTACTGAAACCAATCTTCCCGAAGTTCGCTTTTCAGGCGAACTGGCCCGGACCTGCATGCAGTTGCGGATGTTTGGCGATATTGCCGCCGAGGGATCTTGGGTAGAGGCGGTAATTGATACGGCAGAAGAAGACCGAAAGCCGCTCAGACGTCCGGATATACGCAAAATGCTTATTCCGTGTGGTCCGGTTCTGGTCTTTGGAGCCAGCAATTTCCCCCTGGCATACAGCACTCCCGGAGGTGATACGGCATCTGCCCTTGCTGCCGGCTGCCCCGTTGTTGTAAAAATGCATCCCGCTCATCCCGTGACTGCCCGTCTATGCCGCGACGCCATTTCACGAGCCATAGAAAAATGTGCCCTCCCTCCGTCTGTATTTCAGCTGGTGGAAGAGGCCGGTTTTGAGGCCGGCAAATATCTGGTTCAGCATCCCCTGACGGCAGGAGTAGGATTTACCGGAAGCCTGGCGGGAGGCCGCGCCATATATGACTATGCGCAGCAAAGAGATAATCCAGTTCCGGTATTTTCAGAAATGGGCAGTGTAAACCCCGTCATTCTGATGAATGATGCCCTGACCACAAAAGGGTCTGACATTGCCAGAACCCTTGGCGCTTCCATATTGATGGGTGTAGGCCAGTTTTGTACCAATCCCGGAATTCTGATAGGTATATCCGGTAAATCCCTGGACGAATTTATGCAGATGCTTGCCGGAGAAATTAGCCGGATTCCTTCCTACAAAATGCTCCACCGCGGCATATACGAAAATTATCATAAATCTATGGATATTGCCCTGGGCCAGAAAGGTGTAGATGTAATATATGAGCATTCTGAAAAAGAAGACATGAAGGCGCCTGCTGTCCTGGCAAGGGTAAACGGAAAAGCTTTTCTGGAAAATCCAAGACTTCGTGAAGAGGTTTTTGGTCCATTTTCACTCTTTGTTTGCTGTGATCATCAGGAAGAACTTGAAAAAGTCTGGTCTTCCTTTGAAGGCCAGCTCACCACGACCATTTTTGGCACAGACCAGGATCTAAGGGACAATCAGGCGCTGATCAGAGATTGTGCAGGATTTGCAGGAAGAATTGTCTTCAACGGAGCGCCAACAGGTGTTGAAGTAGCCCATGCTACTGTACATGGTGGTCCGTATCCCGCCACAACAGATGGCCGGGTTACATCGGTAGGAGCTGATGCCATTAAGCGTTGGGTGAGGCCGGTTTGCTGGCAGGATTGTCCTGATTTTCTGCTTCCGGACGCGCTGAAAAGCGATAATCCCCTGAACTTGTGGCGAAAAATAAATACGTCTTTTTCCAAAGAAAAAATATAGCTTCATCATGGAAAAAAAGAGATTTTTCTGCATTGACGCCCATACCTGCGGAAATCCTGTCCGAGTGGTCGCCGGTGGAGGCCCCGTACTGGAAGGAGACACCATGATGGAAAAGAGGGCCCATTTCCTGCAATCCTATGACTGGATTAGAAAAAGTCTTATGTTCGAGCCCCGGGGTCACGATATGATGAGCGGCAGTATCATTTATCCTCCCTGTCAGCCTGAAAATGATGCCGGTATTTTGTTTATCGAAACCAGCGGATGTCTGCCCATGTGTGGTCATGGAATGATAGGCACCGTTACTGTTGCCATAGAAGAGGGACTTATCCTCCCGAAAACACCGGGATTTTTGTCGCTTGAAACACCTGCAGGTTTGATTGGCGTTTCCTACACCCTGTCCGGAAATAAAGTGTCCCGCGTAAAACTGGTCAATGTACCTTCCTTTTTGTACCGCGAAAGCCTGCCTGTAGATTGTGAACTCGGAAATATCCTGGTTGATGTAGCCTATGGAGGAAATTTTTATGCCATAGTAGATCCCCAGGAAAATTTTTCCGGCCTTGAAAACTATGCTGCCGATGACCTCATTCGCTTTAGCAGGGAGATACGCCAGAATCTGAACAAGGAATATACCTTTGAGCATCCTGAAAACGCAAATATACAGGGATGTTCCCACGTACTTTGGGCAGGCAAAACCCTTGCGGACACCTCAACCGCAAGAAATGCTGTATTTTATGGAGACAAAGCCATCGATCGGTCACCCTGTGGTACAGGTACATCCGCGCGAATGGCACAGTGGCATGCCAAAGGTTTGCTGAAAAAGGAAGAAACTTTTATACATGAAAGTTACATCGGAAGTGTCTTCAGAGGCACCATTGAAGAAGAAGTGAATGCCGGGCCCTATCAGGCTATTATTCCGGGCATTGAAGGTTGGGCAAAAATATATGGCTACAACACCATTCTGGTTGATCCGGCAGATGACCCCTATGCCGCAGGGTTTCAGGTTATTTGATTCGAAAGAGTGGCATTTATTTAGCCAGGTACTCCATCTGATAGTCGCCAATGTGTTTTTCACTGTCTTTAATCTTTCGCTGCTGTGACAAATAGTTCCTTAAGCCCAGAAGCAAAATCAGTAAAGAGGAGGAAAACAAAAGTATTTCCAGTAAAAAACTGTTTTCTATTTTCAACAGGTTTCTGATACTCAGTCCTGCCACCAAAAAATACAATGCTGTACGCACAAAAGAAAGTAATGTGGTCTGATTGGCCAGTATGGTGCGTTGTAATGCGAGTTTTTCACGCAAAATAAGATCTTTGTTCATGTGAGAAATAGTGTTTTCAGATAAAAATACAAACAAGTCTTATGGTATAAATAATCTTGTTTGCCTAAGGTTTAATTTCCTTTATAAAAAGAAATACCTGTTTGAACATTATTAAAAATACACCTTTGATTTTTGTGTGATCGCCTCATGCTCATTTCAAAAGATGTTTGCGTCGGGGCATCCCATTAATAAAAAAACATAATGAACCAATACAACCCACCTGTGCACCACAGGCGTTCTATACGGTTAAAAGGATACGATTATGCACAGGCAGGATTGTATTTTATAACCATTTGTGTTCAAAACAGGAAATGTTTGTTTGGGAAAATCTCCGGGGCAAACCCTCGTGGTTGCCCCGATAATGCGAATTGTAACGAATTGATATTAAACCCCGCGGGTAAAATGATTGAAACAGAATGGTTGGATTTGAAAATACGTTTTCCCCACATTGAATTACATGAATACGTGGTAATGCCCAGTCATTTTCACGCCATTTTGGAAATTGTCGATATGATGGATGGGGTTGCCCCCAATGATACCGATACCCAACATGGAAACATCAATAATGAAATAGAAATGGGGCAACCACGAGGGTTTGCCCCTCCCAACAATAAAACAATTGGTGATATGATGGCTGCCTTCAAATCAAAAACAACGGTGGAATATATTCGTGGTGTAAAAAATTTGGGCTGGCCACCATTTGATGGCAAATTATGGCAACGTAATTATTACGAACACATAATTCGTAATGAACACTCCTATCAAACCATTTCAAAATACATAACCAATAACCCTGCTAAATGGGCAGTAGATAAATTTCGTGTCTGTACAATCCGAACAAATATTAGAAGAATTTTTTATTGCCCATTACAAAAAATGGGATTACAAATACATAACGGTCCATAATGAAGTACACCCTGTTTTTATCAGAAAAGTTCAGGGTTACCTTAAATACATATCCTTTCAGATCAGGCGCATATTGAGATGGGTTAAACGCGCTTTTTTAGGTCCGTTTCGAAACGAATAAGTAATACAAATTTTGACATTGTGCTGAATCTCTTAAACAATTATTTGGTTTTTTGAAATAGCCAAAACCCTTCGCCAAAACAACACCTTTTCAGACAAAGGCTGGATATCTTGGCCCGACTGGCTGGGTAAGCCTTAGTACTTTGGGCTCCGGTGTAACCACTGCAACAGCTTAATTCCAGGAAGCATATAAACTTTTTTTAGGCATATCTGTATATTAAAGGAATAAGAAAACGAATACATGTATACCAAAAACTATCTGGTTTTTTTCTCCCTGATTTTTTCTTCTTTCCTTTTTGCACAAACGCCCAATAGTTTTACTATTCGGGGAAAAGTAACTGACTCCGAAGGTGCTGGTCTTGAATTTGCGACCATCTCTGCGCATGCGCTGAAGGACAGTGCCCTGCTCGGTGGGGTTTTGACAGAAACCGATGGTGTTTTTACTTTGAGTATCCCGACAAAAAACATATATCTCGTTGCCGAATACCTGGGGTACGAGAAAAAGATCATTCAGAATATAGCCTGGTCGTCCGATAAGGGGGATGCGGGAACTATCATTTTATCCGGCACCAATGTATCCCTGGAAACAGTGGAAGTGGTCGCGAAAAAGAATGAAACGCAGTTTGCCCTGGACAAAAGGGTATTTAATGTTGGCCAGGACCTATCCAACAAAGGCGGCAATGCCGTAGATATCCTGGACAATGTACCTTCTGTTACGGTCGATATTGATGGTGGTGTGAGTTTGCGGGGGTGCTCAAATGTGCGGATTCTGATTGACGGCAGACCGAGTGGGTTGCTGGGCAATGATGGCAGCAGCGGGTTGAAATCCATTCCTGCCAGTATGATAGACCGCGTAGAAGTCATTACCAACCCTTCTGCCAGATATGAAGCGGAAGGTATGTCGGGAATCATTAATATTGTTTTGAAAAAAGATGCAAAGAAAGGCGTAAACGGATCCTTTGACCTATCCTCGGGCTATCCGCTGCTCTTTGGCACCAGCGCAAATGTCAACTGGAGAAGAAAAAATGTCAATTTTTTTGTCAACTATGCCTTAAACCAGAATACCAATCCGGCAGATGGTTATGCATATCAGGAGAGATACTCCTCACCGACAGGAAGTCCGGTTGCAGCAACCCATATCGTTCGTGACGGTTCGAGAAATACGTTGTCCAACAGCATTCGCGGAGGTATAGATTATACGCTTAGCCCTAAGGATGTGCTTACCGCTTCCGTTCTGTTCCGGTACAGCGTGGGTAACAGCCTGATTCCGGTTCACTATTACGACTATAACTTTCTGCCCGGTCAGGACAGGGACCGTTTTCTGATACCTACAAACAATTACACCCTGCGGACGGAAGAAGAAAATGAAACAAGCCCGACGCTGGAATATGCCATTAATTATAAACGCAGTTTTGCGAGAGAAAATGAAACCCTGACGGCTTCGTTCCAGTTTTCTTAGAATGATGAAAAAGAGTTAAGCGACTATGATGAATCCTATTTCCTCAACCGCATACTTGAAAATAATATTGTCAGACAAAAAACTACCGGAGATGAAAAACAGGGCAGTATGGTTTTCCAGGCTGACTATGTGCTTCCGGTAAACAAAAACACCAAATTTGAAGCCGGAATCCGAAGTGGGATCCGTAATATTGGCAATGATTTTCTGGCAGAACAGCTCATCAACGGTCAATGGACTATTCTCCAGAATCTTTCCAATACATTTACCTACCATGAAAATGTGGAAGCCGTTTATACTATTTTTGGCAGTAAAACAGGTCGATTTTCATATCAGGGCGGTCTCCGGGGGGAGTATACGTATTTAAAAACAGCTCTCGTCAATACCGGAGAAGAATATCCCCGAGATTTTTTTCAACTTTTTCCAAGCGGGCATGTCAACTATGAATTTCAGGACCAGAACCAGCTTCAGCTGAGTTACAGCCGCCGCATTAGGCGTCCCGGTTTCTGGGAACTCAATCCGTTTATCAATTTTACCGACAGCCGAAATCTGTATGCGGGAAATCCAAACCTCAATCCGGAAACGACCGACAGCTATTAACTTGGCCATATGAAATTCTGGGAGAAAGGAAATATAGGCACCAACCTGTACTACAGAAACACACAGGATGTAATCCAGCGGTGGCGTGAGTTTAAAGATGACGGAACATCTTTTGCGCAACCTCTAAACCTGGCATCTTCTGTGAATTATGGCGGAGAGTTTTTATTTGCCTATACCGCAAACTCCTGGATGCGCCTGGATGGTAATGTGAATTTTTTTAGAAACACTATATCCGGAACCTACAGGAATACAGACCTGAGCGCTGATTCCTACAGCTGGTTTTCCAGAATAGGAACCCGGTTTTCTTTCTGGAAAAATGCCGATGTACAGCTTAGATTCAATTATCGAGCGCCGGTGAGAATACCTCAGGGCTGGCGGAAAGATCAGTACATCATCGATATAGCCTTTAATAAGGATTTTTTCAATAACAACATGAGTTTTACTATTGCGGCCCGGGATTTACTCAATTCCCGCAGGCAGAATATTGAAATAGGGGGCGAGGGGTATGACTTTTACGAACGTTCCGAGCAGCAATGGCGGCGCGCACCTGTCATAGCTACCTTGTCCTACAGACTAAACAGCGCCAAGAAGAAGTCAGGCCGAAATGATGGTGAGGGCTTTGAAAATAGTTCTGAAATATAGTTTTCTTATTAATTTATAGGATATTTGCACTTCCAACATACCAAAGGCACATGCTGCTACACATCCATAAATCAAAAATCCACCGCGCCGTCATCACGGAAGCTAATCTGCAATATGTCGGTTCGATAACCCTAGATGAAGATCTCATGGATGCGGCTCAGCTCCTGGAGGGAGAAAAAGTATTGATCGTGAATAACAACAATGGCGAACGTTTTGAAACGTATGTCATCAAGGGGCCTCGGGGATCCGGAACCGTTTGCCTCAATGGTGCTGCTGCCAGAAAGGTGTTGCCCGGGGATGTAGTTATCATTATGTCTTTTGCACTTATGACACCGGAAGAAGCCCGAAATTATAAGGCTATAACTGTTTTTCCCGATGAAAATAACCGCCTTACCTGAAAATCGGTAAAAATGTGTATTTAGTACAATTATTGATGCCTTTATCTCGAAACCATGCCTAATGTTTTGTTGATAAAGGTGACGTCATGACGACATAAAAATAAACTTATGACAAAAAGTCTCCTTCAGGTTTTAAAAACATTGGTTTTCTTTTCCGTGGGCTTTTTTGTATTGTATCTGGTTTACCAAAATCAAAATACGGCATATCTTGAAGATTGTAAACTGAAGGGTATCTCTTCCGAAGACTGCAGTCTACTCAAAAAAGTAGGGCAGGATATAGCTTCTGCAAATTACTGGTGGATTGGTTTTTCCATGTTGCTCTTTATGGTTACCAATCTTTTCAGGGCATTGCGGTGGAAAATGATGCTGGAGGCGATGGAATATAAAACCTCTTTGTTCAATCTGTTTGGAACCATCATGGTCAATTATCTGGCCAATCTGGGTATTCCCCGATCGGGCGAGATACTGCGTGCCGGGATGCTTTCCGGATACGAGAAAGTACCGGTAGAAAAAGTGCTGGGAACCATTTTTACAGATCGCATATTTGACGTCATCTGTCTGGGGCTTGTTATTTTACTGGCATTGTATTTTGGGGGTAGTGATTTTTCTGATTATCTGAATAAAAACGCCCGGTGGTCAATGGAAATTCCCGGGTTCTCTGCCGCGCCTTTAGGGTGGGCATTGATACTGGTGGGCATTATCATGAGTTTCGTGGCATTCTGGTATTACAGGCAATCCATTCTGCATTCTGCTCTAGGAAAAAAGGTTTGGGATAAAATTAAAGGATTTTACTTCGGGGTGGCAAGCGTGCGCAAAGTGTCGAGTATTCCCCTTTTCCTGTTTTATACTGCCGGTATCTGGATCATCTATTACTTTATGCTTTATGTGAGTTTCAGTGCTTTTGGTCCAACCACCGAACTGGGGCCCATTGCAGCACTTATGGTATTTACATTTGGCAGTTTGGGTATATTGTTTCCGTCGCCAGGAGGTATGGGTAGTTATCATATGCTGGTGGGAGAAAGTCTGGGCATATACGGCGTTTCCGGAAGTGACGCGTTTGCTTTTGCCAACATTGTCTTTTTTTCCATTCAGATTGGCGTAAATGTAATTTTTGGATTTCTGTTTTTGATTTTACTACCATTGTATAATAAACCAAAAGAATTAAACTGATTTTTCAACACTTAATTTTTAGTCAAATGAGCAGTTACAGAAAAGAAAAAGACAGCATGGGATATATAGATGTTCCTGCTGAAAGATATTGGGGCGCTCAAACGCAGCGATCATCGGAAAACTTTAAAATAGGCGGACACAGGATGCCGAAGGAAATTATAGATGCCTTTGCCGTTTTAAAGATGGCTGCAGCACAGGCAAATGCCGATCTCGGTGTGCTGTCAACGGAGAAAAAAGCCCTTATTGAGAAAGTTTGCCAGGAAATACTTGACGGAAAACTTTATGACGAATTTCCTCTGGTCGTTTGGCAGACGGGATCCGGAACCCAGTCCAATATGAATCTGAATGAAGTTATTGCCAACCGCGGACATGTTATGCATGGAGGTCATTTGATGGATGAGAAAAAAATACTGCATCCAAATGATGATGTAAATAAATCACAGTCCTCCAATGACACTTTTCCTACCGCCATGCATATAGCAGCCTACCGCGTACTGGCCGATGTAACGATACCGGGACTTGAAATACTAAGAAATACCCTGCACGAAAAGTCACAGCGATTCATGGACGTGGTAAAAATAGGCAGAACCCATTTTATGGATGCCACGCCGCTTACCCTTGGACAAGAACTAAGCGGATATGTCGCTCAGCTGGATTTTGGTATTGCTGCCATTAAAAACAGCCTCACGCACCTTTCAGAAATTGCTTTGGGTGGAACAGCTGTCGGTACCGGACTCAATACGCCAGACGGATATGATGTGCTTGTTGCCCGTAAGATTGCCGAAATTACTGGTCTGCCTTTTGTCAGCGGCAAAAATAAATTTGAAGGTCTTTCGGCACATGATGCTATTGTGGAAGCTCATGGTGCACTGAAAACAGTAGCTGTTTCCCTGATGAAAATTGGTAACGATATCAGAATGCTGGCTTCAGGACCGCGATGTGGAATCGGCGAAATCACCATTCCTGAAAATGAACCCGGCTCTTCCATCATGCCCGGAAAGGTCAATCCTACGCAGTCTGAAGCCCTCACTATGGCCATGGCACAGGTTATGGGTAATGATGTGGCTATCAATATTGGTGGTATGAATGGCCACTTTCAGCTAAATGTTTTCAAACCGGTAATGATCTACAATTTTCTGATGTCTGCTAATCTGATTGGCGATGCCTGTGTAAGTTTTAATGAACATTGTGCTGTTGGTATTGAGGCCAATCTGCCACGAATACAATATAACCTTGAAAATTCCCTGATGCTTGTTACGGCTCTAAATACCAAAATTGGGTATGATAAGGCCGCCGAAATTGCCAAAAAAGCCCATAAGGAAAACACAACCCTCAGGCAGGCTGCCGTAAGCCTGGGTTATCTGACCTCTGATGAGTTTGACGCCTGGGTAAAGCCAGAAAATATGATCTAAGCGTTTTATGCAGACGCTTAAAAGGTTTTTATTGGGATTGTTGTAAATTTGCAAACATTTTAAAATCAGAAATAAAATTTAACATGCCTTATTTATTCACATCAGAATCCGTATCAGAAGGCCATCCGGATAAAGTTGCAGACCAGATATCCGATGCACTGGTTGATCATTTTCTTGCATTTGACTCTGATTCCAAAGTTGCCTGTGAAACACTGGTAACTACGGGACAAGTCATTCTCGCCGGTGAGGTTCGTTCAAATACCTATCTGGATGTTCAGCAAATTGCACGGGATGTGATTAAAAAAATCGGTTATACACGCTCTGAATATATGTTTGAAGCCCATTCTTGTGGTGTACTTTCTTCCATACACGAGCAGTCTGCCGATATTAACCGTGGAGTAGTGCGGGAAAATAAGGAGGACCAGGGTGCAGGAGATCAGGGTATGATGTTTGGCTATGCGACAGATGAAACTGAAAACTACATGCCTCTGGCATTGGATATTTCGCATAAAATTCTTCAGGTACTTGCTGCGGTACGCAAGGAAGGGAAGGAAATGACCTATCTGCGTCCCGATTCAAAATCACAGGTTACGATAGAATATTCTGATTCGCATCAGCCTCTTAAAATCGACAGTATCGTCGTATCTACACAGCACGATATGTTTGACCCTTCCGAGGATGTTGTTTTGAATACCATAAAAAAAGATATCATTGAAAGCATCATTCCCCGGGTTGCTGCCTTATATCCTGCCCATATCAGAAATCTCTTTGAAGGTTCGATAACGTATCATGTCAATCCTACAGGTAAGTTTGAAATAGGAGGTCCTCATGGAGATACCGGGTTGACCGGCAGAAAAATTATTGTTGACACTTATGGTGGAAAAGGTGCTCATGGTGGGGGGGCGTTTTCAGGAAAAGACCCAAGCAAGGTAGACCGGTCTGCTGCTTATGCGACCCGTCATATTGCCAAAAACCTGGTGGCTGCCGGTGTGTGTAAGGAGGTTTTGGTACAAGTGTCCTATGCCATAGGGATTGCACGGCCTACCAACATTTATGTCAATACTTACGGCACTTCAAAGGTAAACTTGAACGACAGCGAAATCGCACAAATCCTATATGGTCTTTTTGATATGAGACCTTATGCCATTGAACAGCGTTTGAAATTGCGTACTCCTATCTACAGTGACAGCGCAGCCTATGGGCACATGGGCAGATCGCCTGAAATAAAAAAGCTTGTATTCAGGGATGGGTCGCAAAATAAAAAGGAAGTTGAAGTCGAAACATTTACCTGGGAAAAGCTGGACTACGTAGACAAAGTTAAGTCCGCTTTCGGTTTGTAATTCTTTAATTTTATTGACGGGTCAGGTTTTTTTGCGCCACTCCCTCCAGTTGGTCTGTAGAGTTAGATGATTTGTTGCTCCGGCAAGGTGCATGTAATTAACTCCATAGTCCAATCTAAGGTGTTTTACCCTAATACCTACTCCCAAAGAAAATCCTGACATACTTCTGAGGGGAGGAACCAGCATTTCTCGTCGAGTCATATGCGCATATGCACCGCGAAGCCAGAGATTCTTCTTTTTTCCCAATATAAATTCCCCGCTGAAAAGCGTGTGTCTGAATACATTATCCACAAATCTTTCCAGTGGTTTCTCAGTATTCTGCTCATTAAAAATATTTACTGTTGCATTTTGGCTGGGATCGTCGTATCGGATATTCCACCGGTGCAACTGATGTAAAAGTACCGTAAATCGAAAGGGCAAATATTTCAGCTTTTTAGCATAAGCGAGCTGAATGTCAAAAGGGGCTGAAGCCTTGTCTTGATTGTACGTTTTAAACTCTCCTCCCATATTTTTGAATACCAGTCCGAGGGTTGCTGTTTTTGCTGTATCAAGATAGTACAGAAATCCAACATCTGCTGCCAGTCCAAAGGAGTTATAGGCCTCGAGGCTGCTGTATATCGTTTTTATATTGGTCCCTACAGAAAGTTTATTGTCAAAATGCCTGGCAAATCCAAGTGTCAGTGCAGATTCTGCTGCCTGAAATGTTGTATTGTCCCTGTTGCCCGTTATATCCGCATACTGAAATTGGCCATAGTACATTTGTGTC
>Ga0172372_10001558_pt1 | contig 35572 bp, 27 predicted proteins | sample LakKiv5m_2_FD_114544 | JGI IMG/M metagenome (GOLD analysis project Ga0172372, IMG submission 114544) | Freshwater microbial communities from Kabuno Bay, South-Kivu, Congo - kab_092012_9.5m | ecosystem: Environmental > Aquatic > Freshwater > Lake | place: Democratic Republic of the Congo... | reverse complement strand
GATGTCGTATGTTTTTCAAACGAAATAGCTTTTGAAGTTCGGGTGAGAAATGCCAGCTGTTTTAATGTTCCAAAAGAAACTCCTTTTGTTTTCAGGGCATTTAATAAAAATAAGGAACTCGTAGCTGAGAATACCTATAAATTTACGCAGCTCCTTGGTCCACGGATGACTCAGGCTGTAAATATAACCCTGCCATATATGGCTGGTGAAAACACGTACACTTTTGAAATTTCTTCAGCTGTAGATTCGCTGGTCAATAATAATACAAGGGAATACAGTTTTACAGAAAAGGGTGAACTTAAGGAGCCTGAAATATTTACATTTACAGACGACCTGTTTACGGAGAAGTTTAAACATACTTCAAGCCACCCCAAATTTACCTTTGAAAATGAAAATTATTTCAGGTCCAAGACCGCCTTTAATACGAGTACAGCACCCTGTCTGGAATTGCAGGATAATTTCAAATCCATTTCCGGCGGAGTAGCCCAATTTACTGTGGCAGAAACATGTCTTGATGTTTCGAAACTTATATCTCCCGAAATATTTTTTGATATGAGGCAATTCAGGTCGTCACATTATCAGGCATTTCCTGAAATTGAAGGCAATTCCGTAATTTTCAGACTGGAACTGGAAAGTCCTGAAATAAATGAATTTAAATACTTCAAGAATCTGACAGACAAGGATTTATACCAATATATATATCCTTTGCCGGAAAAATTCAAAGGAAAACTGAAGTTGATAGCTTTCACATCCCGCCATGACGGCACCTCAAATATAAATGGCAACAATGATGTAATTCTGCTGGACAACATTGAACTCCGTGGTGAATTATCTTCCCAGGAAAATAATGATCACTCTGAAATAAGGCTTTCTCCAAATCCGGCCATTTCAACCGTACAGGTCCTTTCCGGGAAAGAGCCGATTCAACAAATAAAACTGCTTGATTATTCCGGAAAATTATGGCAATCTCACGTGTGCGGTAATGTGTTTCAATATGCTGTCTCACTTGACAATTTACCTGCAGGAATGTATTTGGTGAGCATTACTACGGAATCAGGTGTGTATACCAAAAAGCTAATCCGTATCTGATTAATGGCAATCATTTATAACGTTACGATTAAAATTGAATCTTCCATTCACGAGGAATGGCTGGCATGGATGAAAGAAATTCATATCCCGGACGTAATGAAAACCGGTTATTTTACATCCTGGAAACTTACGCGCATCCTTGAGGATCCCGATGAACATGGTGTTGGGTATGCAATACAATATCAGGCTTTGGGTATGAAAGATTTTATATCATATCAGAAAAAAGATGCACAGCGTTTGCAGAAAGAACATGCAGAAAGGTATGGACAGCGATATGTCGCCTTCAGAACGGTACTTGAAATCATAGATGAGGGGCAATCATGATGCATCATCCAGTATCTGCAGTTTTGCAAACTGCAACATGATACGCTTTTCCTGAATACCTGAAATACCTGAAAAAACAATCGTTGCCACCAGTCTGTCATCCACAGCGGTGACTTTGCCTTCTCCAAACTTCATATGCAGCACCTTTTGGCCTGCTTTGATTTGTGTTGGATCAGCTGCAGTAAATTTGGATGGATCGATATTGGAGGCGGGTTGTTGCAGAAATCTTGGCTTTGGAAATGCCCCAAGAATTTTGGGCTCGGGAAAATCCCTTTTCTTTTGCATTACCATCACAGAATCAAAATTATCTTCCGAAATTTCTTCGAGAAATCTGCTTGGATCATTAAATCTCATCTCACCATGTTGATACCGCGCATTGGCATAGCTCAATGAAAGATACTCTTCAGCCCTTGTAATTGCTACATAAAACAAGCGGCGCTCTTCATCAATCTGGTTGGGATCAGATAGCGAGAGGTAGCTCGGAAACAAATTTTCTTCCATACCTACAACAAATACAGACTTAAACTCAAGTCCTTTTGCAGAATGTACAGACATCAGCGTGACCGAATCAGCTTCTTCCGTTTCATTATCCGCATCGGTCATCAGTGAGATGGTTTGAAGAAATCTTGCCATGCTCTTATCATTTGAAATCTGCTCATCGATATCCAGAACATCATCGTCTACAAAGTCCTTGATACCATCAAGCAGAGAATTTATGTTATCGATTCTGGCAACGCCTTCCGGGCTGAGGTCTGCTTTTAGAAAGTCAAGAATTCCGCTGTGTCTGGCAATATAGGCAGCTGTCTCATAAGCATCTGCCATCCTGGCCTTTGCCTTGATATCATGCATCATTTTTACAAAATCTCCGAGGCTTTTTTTTGAACGGCTGTTGAGTTCAACCTGGGTAAGCACCTCCCACATGCTCATATTGTTTTCCTCTGCCAATTGGGAAATATTATCGACGGTGCTGTCACCAATTCCTCTTTTTGGATAATTTATAATGCGCTTAAGTGCCTCGTCGTCCTTATCATTAACAGCCAGACGCATATATGCCAGCATATCCTTGACTTCCTTTCTGGCATAAAAGGATAATCCGCCATAAACCCGGTATGCAATATTATATCTTCGGAGTTGTTCCTCAAATATTCGGGACTGACCATTTGTCCTGTATAAAATAGCGAATTCTCTGTTTTTTAAATTGAATCGGTTTTTTTGCTCTATTATAGTATCGGCAATACGCTTACCTTCTTCTGTATCATTACTTGCCTTTATCAGTTTAATTTTTTGACCTTCAGGTCTGTCTGTCCAGATCTTTTTCTGAATCTGCCTTTTATTATAGGTGATTACTTCATTGGCCGCCTGAACAATAAAATGTGTAGATCTGTAATTTTGCTCTAGTTTATATGTCCTGAGATCCGGAAAATCGTGTTCAAACTGCAAAATATTTTCAATAGTTGCCCCTCTGAATGAATAAATACTCTGTGCATCGTCACCTACAATACACATATTTCGCGGACTATCAGGATACAATGTCAGCAATTTTAATATTTCATACTGGAGATAGTTGGTGTCCTGAAACTCATCCACCATAAGGTAGGCAAATTGCCTTTGATACTTTTCACGAACTTTTTCCGGATTTTGATATAATAATCTGAACATTTGAAGAAGCAAATCATCAAAATCCATAGCACCGGCCCTTTGACACCGGGCAGCATATTTTTCATAAATGAGGTGAATCATTGGCCTTCGGTTCATCCGGTCAAGGCCCATAAGTTCCTCATTATTTACATACAGTTTTGGGGTAATGAGATTGCTTTTTGCCGCTGATATTCTTGCACGAACGATACCGGGAGCATATAGTTTTTTATCCAGGTTGAGCTGGTTGATAATTTCGGTGATCAAACTTTTAGTGTCATCCGTATCGTAAATGGTAAAATCGCTTGGATATCCGATTTTATGTGCTTCTACCCTTAAAATCTTGGCAAAAAGTGAATGAAAGGTACCTGCCCACACGCGATTGGCAGAGGGTCCGACAACCTGCTCTATTCGATTTTTCATCTCGCGGGCTGCCTTGTTGGTAAAAGTCAATGCCAGAATCTGTGCCGGATAAACACCTTTATTGATAAGATGTGCAATGCGGTATGTCAGTACCCTGGTTTTTCCGGATCCCGGACCTGCAATGACCATTACTGGTCCTTCTGTAGCTTCTACAGCCTGCCGCTGAATATCATTGAGCTCATTAAGATACGAAAAGCTAACTTCCTTCATATGTGCGCAAAATTACGAAAATAATTTACATGATAATTTTCTATATATAAAAGCAGCATATTTTAAAGGAACCTTCTAAAATTTGTTAAATTTAAACTTTGAAAGACTTCATTAAAAAGCCCTTTTATATTAGACAGGGATAAAACCTTTCAATTGATATTTTTGTTAATTGTCGGTCAATGATATTTTCATAAGTTTATTTTATAATTCGTCACGCTCTGCGTGAGTGGTTTTTTAAGGTCATATGGAATTCGCATGAGAAATAATCATGGTGTTTTAAGTGATTGCCTCATGCTCATTACATATTACTGTTTCAACATTTACTAACTAGCTAAATAATATAGCAGCATGAAAAATTTATCGCTATTCTTTGCCTTTTATATGGTGTTTCTGTTTGTATCATGCACTGATGATGGAACAGCTCCGGTAGTCAGTCTGACCTCTCCTACAGACAATCAGGTGGTTGTTGCCGGACAGGTATTTCAGGTAAAAGGAACCATAACGGATGATCTTGGTCTAAAAACAATCCGATTGAGTTCTAATCTGGGAATAAATGAGACTTTAACCTCCTTCGATAGCGCGACAAAGCACGAATTGAATTACAATATTACCACTGATGCCAATACACCTGCTAATACCTATGATTTTGAGGTTATTGCCACGGATGACCAGCAATTGACTACGTCAAAAAAAGTGCGCCTAAAAATTACAAAATAAAAGATATCCCGGACCGGTGATTTTTTATTTAATCCATACAATTTAAAAACATGTCTAAAGAAAAAGAAGAAAAACTAAAGGCCTTGGCACTGGTCAAGGACAAACTCGACAAAACTTATGGAAAGGGCACTCTTATGACCCTGGGCGACAAACAGGTAATTAATGTTGAGACTATCTCTACGGGTTCGCTCAGCCTCGATATTGCTCTCGGTATTGGTGGATTGCCAAAAGGAAGGATTGTGGAGATTTACGGACCGGAATCCTCCGGGAAAACTACGCTGGCCATTCATGCCATAGCAGAATGCCAGAAAAAAGGGGGCATAGCAGCTATTATTGATGCAGAACACGCATTCGACAGGTTTTATGCCGAACATCTCGGTGTAAATACGGAGGAGTTGCTTATTTCTCAGCCCGACAACGGAGAACAGGCTCTGGAAATTGCTGAAAATCTGATCAGATCAGGAGCAATTGATATTATTGTTATTGATTCAGTTGCAGCACTGGTGCCAAGAAGTGAAATTGAGGGTGAAATGGGAGACTCTAAAATGGGCCTCCAGGCAAGACTTATGTCACAAGCATTGAGAAAGCTGACTGCAACGATAGGAAGAACGGGATGTTGCTGTATTTTTATCAATCAGCTCAGGGAAAAAATAGGCGTGATGTTTGGCAATCCTGAAACTACTACAGGAGGAAATGCACTAAAATTTTATGCTTCCATAAGGCTGGATATACGCAAATCAGGTACTGCCATTAAAGATAAAGATGGAAATGTAATTGGTAGCCCTGTAAAAGTGAAGGTTGTAAAAAATAAACTTGCTCCTCCATTCAGAGTTGCTACATTTGATATCATGTTTGGAGAAGGTATTTCCAAAACAGGAGAAATTGTTGACCTCGGTGTAGAGACGAATGTAATTGGAAAAAGTGGGTCATGGTTTAGTTATGAAGATACCAAAATAGCCCAGGGAAGAGAAGGCGCCAAGCAATTTATGGCCGATAATCCGGAACTTGCACTGGAAGTAGAGCAAAAAATTAAGGATAAATATCAACCTGCCCAGGCAGAAATCGCCGAACTTGACGGCGATGGTGACGATTAAAATTTCAACACGATATAAAAATGCCAAATGGGTTCATTTGGCATTTTTTTTTGTTATTGTCAAACAATGTGGGGTTATATGCATTTAGATGACTTATTTCCCGGTAACTGATGAGGGCTTATGACTAAGATATCCAGAACGTTTTGCAGTAAATCCAAAGCCAGAGAGGTTTTACAATCAGGAAACTTCACTATAGAGCTATATGATTCCATTAATAATGTTGAAGAGCATTGGGCTTCACTTGCTCCGCAGGATGTATTTTTTAGTGTTGAATTTCTCAGATGTGTAGAACGGTATACTCCTTCAGGGATTCAGCCATTTTATGGTATTGTAAGTGAAAATCGCCATCCTGTGGGTATTATTTACCTTCAGTCCAAATATGTGCGGCTCAGAGAAAACCTCAGAAAGCCCGGGGCAGTTCAAAATACCGGAATAAAGTATGTTACAGATCCATTAAAAAAGGCTGTGGTTCATGCGCTTAATTTTCACACCATTGTATGCGGCAATCTGCTGCTGACCGGAAAATACGGATATTTCTTTCAGAAAGGAATTTCAAAAGAACAGCAATTTTTTTTAGTCAGTAAAACTATTGATCAGCTGGCACAGCATCTGAGAAAGCAGGGCATTAAAACAGGACTAATGCTAATCAAGGACTTTTTTGAATCGGAAAGCCTTGCTGAAGATTTCGCGGTGCAGGACTTTACACGGTTTTCAGTTCAGCCCAAAATGATACTGCATGTAGACCCAAAATGGAAATCGCTGGAAGATTACATGGAAGATCTTAAGTCTAAATATAGAATCCGCATCCGAAAAGCACTGGAAAAAGCTTCTGAAATTGACAAAGTAGAACTGGGTGTGGAAGAAATCAGAAAATATCGCAAAAGCATACATCGATTGTATAAAAATGTGTCTGAACAGGCAGATTTTAATGCTTTTACCTTGCATGAGCAGTATTTTGAACATCTGAAAGAGGCCCTTGGAAGCCAGATGACTTTTACTGCTTATTTTATGGAAGGTCAGATGGTAGCCTTCCATACCAGTATACACAATTTTGGAGTTATGGATGCCCATTTTCTGGGTTATGAACCACACTTGAATCAGATGTGTCACCTATATCTGAATATGCTCATTGATCTGCTCTGTCAGGGTATAAAAGGGAATGCCGAAATCATCGATATGTCCAGAACAGCTATTGAAATTAAATCTACCATAGGTGCCCGTCCATATGATATGCATCTCTATCTAAAACATACCAACCATATTTTAAACAAGACCGTCAGCAGTATTTTGTCCCTGGTAAAGCCACAACAGGATTATATCATCAGACAGCCCTTCAGGGTCGAAAAATAAAGTCTGTCCTGCATCTAAAAATGATCTTAATCATCCCGCCAATTTTACATTTCAGTATGTTGTAATTTTGAATTACAAAGTTTCAAAATGAACTCAGCGTTTTGAAACTACAAAAAAATATTTAACAAAAACATTAATATCATGCGTCCCGATGGTAAAAACATTGTGGTGACCGGTGGAGGAAATGGTATGGGTAGGGAATTGGTTCTACTATTACTCCAAAAGGGTGCCCGCGTAACTGCTGTAGACATGAATGAAAGCAGGCTTGACGAGACAAAAATGCTTGCTGGAAACCATGCAAAGCAGCTTACCTTACATAAACTGGACATTACTGACCGTGATATGGTACTTAAATTTCCGCAACAACTCCAAAATTTATATTCCCATATTGATGGTATCATTAATAATGCGGGAATCATTCAACCTTTTGTGCGGGTAAATGATTTGCAATTTTCAGATATCGAACATGTAATGAATGTCAATTTTTATGGTTCACTAAATATGATAAAAGCGTTTTTACCGGAACTTCTCACAAGACCGGAAGCACAAATCGTTAATATTTCCAGTATGGGTGGATTTTTACCTGTTCCGGGACAGAGTGTTTACGGTGCGTCAAAAGCTGCTGTAAAACTGTTGAGTGAAGCTCTGTATGCAGAACTAAAATCAACGAGTGTCAGAGTTTCTGTTGTATTTCCCGGAGGTATTGTAACCAACATCGCTGAAAATTCCGGAATAATCATGGACAGAAATGCGCCAAATGCTGAAAAAATAGCCACAATTAAATTGATGCCTGCACCTGTTGCTGCTAAAATAATTCTGGAAGGAATGGAAAAAAACAAAACCAGGATTTACGTTGGTAAGGATTCATTCATGCTAAACCTTCTTTACAGGTTTAGTCCAGGTATGGCTACAGACATTATTGGCAAAAAAATGGGTTCCCTGCTGCCATAAAAACCAGCAGAAAATAGTGGTATGCAAATAATAGTTTTTAAAATACGCCAAACTGACTGGCCAGAGCAATAAGGATAACGATTACCAGTAACCGGTATGACCATTTTTCAATATCAGCAACTTTGGTCAAATATCTCGCTGACAGATATCCTCCCGCAGTCTGCCCTGAAGCCAAGATCAAGCCCATACCCCAGTTCATTTGTTTATTCCAGGCAAATAAAACAAGTACAATTGCCGTGTAAACCAGGATGACAATATTCTTTAATGCATTGGCTGTGATAATATTGTAGCCCGACAACAATACAAAAACAGCCAGGAGAAGTATACCAGCCCCCATTTGCAGAAATCCTCCGTAAAATCCAATGATAAAAAAAATAGGAATACTGACCCAGGGGTTATAGGTTTTAAGGTGGTTTTCCTTGCTGATCCATTTTTCAGGCTGAATCAGTACAACTACCAGCATTACTACCATAGCCCATTTAAACACAAATAAAAAGTCCTCATTTGATATTTCAAGCACGGTAATGACTCCTGCAATAGCTCCAAGTATAGTAACAATAATTGGCTGGAGGGATTGCTTTCCCATTGAAATACCACTTTTAGCAAAACCTGTGGCAGAACCAATACCTTGAAAAAAAACACCTATCCGGTTAGTTCCGTTGGCCATCTGACCTGGGAGTCCCAGTACTTCAGTCAGCAGACTTAGTGTAATGACAGATCCGTTACCGGCAAAAGTATTGATCATACCTGCCAGGGCAGCACCCAGCAGACAAAAAAAATATGACCAGATTGTAATTTCCAATGTATCAATTTATTTCCTGACAAAGTTCAATAAGCACACCAGAGGCATCTCTGGGATGAAGAAAGCAAATGAGTTTATTGTCTGCACCTCGTTTTGGTTTTTCATTCAATAACGTAAAACCGGCAAGCTGAAGTCGTTCCATTTCCTTATAAATATCATCCACTGCAAAAGCAATGTGATGGATGCCTTCCCCTTTTTTGGTTATAAAAGTATGAATGACGCTTTCTTCGTCAGTAGCAGCAAGTAATTCAATTTTATTGGGACCATTTTGGAAAAAAGAGGTGATAACTTTTTCGCTCTCCACGATCTCCCGCTTGTAGGATGGGGTATTCAATATAGCGGAGTAAATAGCTTCAGCCTTGTCCAGATCTTTCACCGCAATTCCGATGTGTTCAATTTTTTGCATAGCGAAAAATTATACTCAAATATACTATATTTTTATCGTTACTCCTTTTCACGGATTGAATTTATCCCGGTCAGATTTTTACCCCAGGGTAAAATTACTAGGCCGGTTAAACTGTAACAAAGCAGCCAAAATAGCGTCATTTTGCCATGCAATCATTACCTTTGCACCCAAATTATGACATTTTAAATACGATTTTATGTACAGATCGGTAAATTGCGGAGAACTGAGGATTTCACATGTAGGTCAGGAAGTGATACTCAGTGGCTGGATTCAGAAAAGCAGGGACCTCGGAGGACTTACCTTTACAGACATCCGCGATAGGTATGGGATTACGCAACTGGTTTTCAATATGGAGGAAAACCAGACATTGTGTACACTTGCCAGAAAACTGGGTAGAGAGTTTGTAGTGCAGGCAAAAGGTATCGTGCGCGAGCGCTCCAGTAAAAATCCAAACAGACCTACAGGGGATATTGAAATTGAGGTGTCTGAAATGACCGTGCTCAATGAATCCAAAGTGCCTCCGTTTACCATAGAAGAAGAAACTGATGGAGGTGATGATCTGCGAATGAAATACAGATATCTTGATCTCAGACGCTCGAACGTTCAAAAAAATATCATTTTCCGTTCCAAACTTGCCCTTGAAACCAGAAAATATCTGGATGGTCAGGGTTTTATCGAAGTGGAAACCCCTTTTCTGATAAAAAGTACACCGGAAGGCGCAAGAGATTTTGTGGTACCAAGCAGACTAAATCCCGGTCAGTTTTACGCACTTCCTCAGTCACCGCAGACTTTTAAGCAAATATTAATGGTAGCAGGACTGGACAAGTATTTCCAGATAGTAAAATGCTTTAGGGATGAAGACCTCAGGGCAGACAGGCAGCCTGAGTTTACCCAAATAGATTGCGAAATGTCTTTTGTCCATATCGATGATATTCTGGAAACATTTGAAGGATTAACCAGACACCTCTTCAAGCATACCCTGGATGTGACATTACCTGAATTTCCACGAATGTCTTATGATGATGCCATGAAAAATTATGGGTCGGATAAACCTGACCTTAGATTCGACATGGCGTTTCATGAACTGAATGATGTAGCCAAAGGTCATGGTTTCGGTGTATTTGATCAGGCAGAACTCATCGTGGGATTCTGTGCAAAAGGCATCGCTGAACAGTATTCCAACAGTTTATTGAAAGAACTTACAGAATGGGTACAAAGGCCACAGATCGGTGCTAAAGGTTTGGTGTATGTCAAATGGAATGAAGATGACTCCATCAAAACAACTATAGGCAAGTTTTACAGCGATGATACCCTTAAACAATGGATGGTATCCATGGGTGGTAAGAAGGGCGATGTGGTATTTATATTAAGCGGTGAAACAGAAAAGACAAGAAAACAATTAAGTGAACTGCGTCTGGAAATGGCAAAAAGGCTTGAATTGATTAAACCTGGTGATTTCAAGCCTTTGTGGGTGATAGATTTTCCATTGCTGGAATGGGATGAAGATACCCAGCGATTTCATGCTATGCACCATCCTTTTACATCTCCCAAGAAGGATGATATACCAAGGATGCTTAACGGAGATCACGAAACGATGAAAAGTTTGAGGGCAGATGCCTATGATCTGGTTATCAATGGTGCAGAGATCGGAGGAGGATCGATAAGAATTCACGACAGAGCGCTTCAGAGTAAAAATTTTGATCTCCTTGGGTTTACCAAGGAAGAAGCAGAATATCAGTTTGGATTTTTACTTGGGGCATTTGAATACGGAGCACCGCCACATGGTGGTATCGCTTTTGGTTTTGACAGACTTTGTGCCGTTATGAACGGACAATCCTCTATAAGAGACTTTATTGCATTCCCTAAAAACAATCAGGGCAGAGATATGATGATTGATGCACCTTCCCTGATTCATGAGGAGCAACTTAAGGAGTTAAATCTTGCCCTGAAAATGAAGGAAACAGGAGATAAATAACCCACAACATGTATAGTATACCTTTATTACTTAAAAAGGTATAACTTTATCATGTTTTATGAAGGCACTACCTTTTCTTTCCGGATATGAATGGTTTCTTGTAACTGCTCTGATTATCATCTCGCTGATAAGCATCTGGTATATGTCCAAAAGGGACGGGATAGGACTATTGTCTCCCCTTCCGTTTATGGTTGCTGCATTTCTATTTTACTGTGTGGCAGGCCCCTGGATGATGCTTTCCAATGAATGGCAGATCTTTCCTGAAAAGTTTATTCGACCTTTTTATACCAAAGCATGGGAGGGAAGCCTGATATCCATGATTTCATTGCTGGCAGGTTATTTTTTTTTTCTAAAAAAAATTTCGCTGCCTGAAAAACTTCCTGATTATTCTCCCAGGGCATTTCGCCTGGGTGCATGGATTTCATTGTTTGGAATAGGATTATATGCTATTGCTGATCCTGCCAGATTTATAGAGCAATTAAATCCTTTCACTGCAGGTAAAACGTCTTTTTCGCTTGATCCTGAGGGATTTTCGAATTATTTGAATTTATGCCTGAATTTCTCCATAGCTGGCAGTAGCCTGATGCTCATTTCCAGAAAAAGAGCAGGTATTTTTCACATACATTCTTGGATAATGATCGCAATTATATCCACTGTCATCATGTTGTTTTTGAGTCAGGGCTTTAGATTCAGGATGGTGGTATTAATGGTAAGCTTATTTATTTCAAATTTTTTATTACAACGTAAGGTGCCTTCTTCGACCTGGTTTGTCTTAATCATTCCTGCTATCATCACCTTAATGGGATTAATCGGAACCGCCCGAAACTATGGCTATGGACTGGAATTGAGCAGGATTACCAAATCACGTAATCTGTCACTATTTGCAGAAGGATTCAGAGATGCCAATATATTTCCCATATCAGGCGCCGTGATGACATCTGTTCCTGACCGTGTCCCTTATCACAGCTATCGAATCATTCGTAATATTCTGCTGACTCCAATCCCTTCAGCCATAATTCCAGACAAGGATATTGACGGATATATTCGTAAGCCTATAAGGGTATATGCTCCCTTGCGCGACATAAAAGCGCATGAATGGGCAGCCATGCTTTTTTTTGCTGAATGGTATATCATTTTTGGCTGGACAGGACTGATTTTCATATCATTTACACTTGGTGCCGTATCATCAGCTCTTTGGAATTATGTCCGTTATAACGCTGATAATCGTTATGCATTAACCATTTATGCTACTGCATTTTCCTTTACTTTCGTATTTATGACAAGAGGTTATATTCCCTTTGCCATGACTACTTTCTTTTTCATGGTTTTGCCGGCATTTGCATTGCAATTCTGGTCAAAATTGCGTTGGACATGAAATATCTGATAATAGCTTATAATTTAAATGATGCCGGCGGATTGAGTGTGGCACTGAATTTTTTACATCAGTTGGGTGACTATGATCAGGATAAATTTCTGGTAATTACACCCCCTGGATCCCTGTATCATGATATAAAACAGCCCCATATTGAGCTTCAGGCCATGCCAGGATGGGGTACCTATTACGCTTTAAGATGGCTTTCCGAACGCACAATTATCCGGAATGTCATCCTCAAATTCAAACCAGATGTAATTTTTACCATGGGTAATTATCCAATACCCATAAAGGCAATTCCGCAGGCTGTGCTTTTTCATTATGCCTATTTATTATATCCCTATAACAAATCCATAAAACTTTCAGTCAGAGAACTGGTTATTCTCTTTTTTCAATTTGTTATTTTTAAAAGTCGCTTGTCTTATGCGAGTATGATACTGGTGCAAACTAAAACAGCAGCAAACAGGTTAATGAAATATTATGGTCAGAAACTGAACATACGTATTGTACCAAATGCTGTAACCCTGATAAATCGGAAGGAGGAAATTCCCTATAAATTTAAAAAGGAACCAGTTGGATTAAAACTGCTTTGTTTGTCCAGATACTATCCTCAAAAAAATCTGGAAATTTTGATCGACATAGCAGTGCTGGCCAAAGAAAAACAAATACCTGTTTGCTTTATTATCACTATTGAAGAAAGTCAACATCCCGGTGCAGCCAGACTGCTACAGTGTATCAAAAACAAGAACCTTACAGACTATATCGTAAATGCAGGTAAAATTCCAAGAAGCCAGGTGCCCTCATTATACCATCAGACAGATGGGTTGATTCTTCCCACTTTACTGGAATCTTTCAGTGGTACCTATGCCGATGCAATGTTTTACAACAAGCCGGTATTTACGTCAGATATGGATTTTGCCCGCGAAATTTGCGGTGATGCTGCCTATTATTTCAATCCAAAAGATCCGTCACAAATTCTGGAAATCATTCTCTCAACCTTTAATGATACTGCTTCCATGAAGGACAAGATCGCATCAGGAAGACTTCGAAGTCAACAATATAAAGACTGGAAGACTGTCGCCAAGTCATATATGGAAATATTACAGGAGCTGGCATCGGGCACATAAATTCCGCATATTTACAATTTTCTGTATACTGCAATCCAACCCGTTTAGAATAAACCAATCGTATATTATTCTCCTTTGTTTCTCCAATTGTCACAAAATTGTTAAATGCACTGCATTTTTATTAAAGCCACCCTAAATGACAATACGATGACATAAATGTCGATGCGATAGAAGAATTTTGTGACCGGAAATGAATCGAACGATAAGTATATTATATTTTATGTGGCTTGGAGTAGTACTCTATGGTCAACCCCTTCAGAATGACACTCTGCTGTTTATGGAAATGCCCGAATATACCATTACAGCAACAAGAAATCAACGCTCCATTCACAATGTGGCTGTACCTGTTTCGATCATTTCGTCCAGAAACATACAGTTGACAGGTTTAACGCGCCTGCATGAAATATTACAGGAGCAAACAGGACTTGCCCTTACAGGTGGCACTGGGAGCGGCGCTGTTGGCGGAGGAATTTTTGGAAATGGAATACAAATCCAGGGACTATCGCCGGAATATACCCTTATTTTACTCGATGGTGAACCAATAACCGGTCGTCAGGGTGGCGTGCTCGATTTATCGCGCTTTACAGTAGGCAATATCCGTAAAATCGAAATTGTCAAAGGTCCCTCCTCTGCCTTGTATGGAAGTGAAGCCATGGGCGGTGTAGTACATGTTCTTACAGATCACCAGCGTAAAAATGCGTATGAAGGATATGTACGTGCAGGTAGTTTTGGTACAATTGATCTTTCAAATGGTCTGCACCTCACCAGGGGAAATACAAATATTTATCTTTTTGGTCAGTTTAACAAATCTCAGGGATATGATCTGAATAAATCGACACCGGAAAAAACAATGGACCCCTTTTTCAATCAGACCTACCAGGCCCGCATTGTTCATAGTATACATGAAAGGTCTAAATGGGTATTGCAGTCCAGGTATTTTCGCGGAAACCAATCCTCCGCTTTTGCCATAAATAATAGTGAAATAAATGTCAATGGAAGTGGTTTCACCTCAGACCTGCAATTTAATCCATCCTATCAGTATATTTTTAATGAAAAACTAAAATCAGCTTTCAGAGGATATGCAAGTCTTTATGATTATAGTCAGAATTTAAAGCAGATTGAAACTTCTGAATCCTTTTATGATGATTATTTCAGGCATTTGTTTTTGCGTATCGAAAACCAGACAGACTGGCAATGGCACCCCACACAAACTTTGATAGCAGGAGGAGGATACAACATACAACAGGTTGAAACCAATAGATACCGAGGTATTAAAACCCAGCATATCAGGTATTTTTTCTTTCAAAATGAATGGCAACCCTCTAAAAAATGGACAATCATCCCCGGATTCAGGTATGATATGAACTCAGATTACAGCAATCGCTGGAGCCCAAAAATGGCGGTCAGATTTGCTCCTGATAATAAATGGACTTGGCTGTTTTCCTATGGCAGCGGATTTAAAGCGCCTGATTTCAGACAACTTTACTTGTTTTATGTCAATCAGGCTGCCCTGGGATATAAAATATACGGAGCCTCTGAATTTTCAATTGACGAGCTTATTAGACAAAAAAATGAAGGGCTGATTTCTCAAATTTATCCGGAAGCTTATCAGATCAGAAAACTTAATCCGGAGTTTTCTCATGCGGTAAATATGGGATTCAGATATCAACCGGAATCCAGAAAATGGAGAAGTGAATTAAATATCTTTTACAATGACATCAATGACCTGATACAGTATTTTCCGGTTGCTATGCAGACAAATGGCAGCCTGATTTTCAGCTACAAAAATATAAGTCAGGCATTTACCGGGGGATTAGAAATCAATGGTAACTATCAGATTTCCAAAACTTTAGAGATTTCCGCAGGTTATCAGTGGCTGGCAAGTGGGGACTGGAGTGTCGTAAGACAACTGCGCGAAGGTAACGTATACGGAAGAAATACACCTACAGGGAGTACCAGATTAATGAAGACACTTGAATATACTGGTCTCATGGGAAGAAGTCCTCATATGGCCAACATAAAAATATCAGGTCACCATGTACATGGTATATCATGGTCATTGCGCGCCATATACCAAAGTAAAAAAGGATTAATTGATCTTGATGGGAATGGCTTTGCCAATATGGCTGAAGAATTTACAAAGCCATATTTTCAACTCAATGCCAGTGTTCAAAAACAATGGAAAAAAGATTTTACCTGGCAGTTTACTCTAAATAACATTACTAATCACATTGACGAAGTTTCTCTGCCGCAGTTGCCCGGCAGACACGTTTCTACTGCAATACTCTGGAATATCAATTATTAATAAACTAAATTAATTAAATATGAAATCTGTTAAATTATTAGCCGCTTTATTGTTATTTATCCCGATTTTATTTACGTCATGCGAAAAGGATGACATTCAAACTCAGCCTTTAGAGGCTAAAACGGCTGAGATACTTGTAGATGCAAAAGCAACAGGAGCATTTTCCTATTTTAGCTTTGCTTCCGGAAGTACGATTACCACAAACATTCAGAATTGGGATTTTGGTCTCAGACTGGTATCATTTATTGTCAATAGTGGCGTTAGCGGTTCAGGAAATGCCGGTGTAATTGTACAAAGCGGCGTTTTTGATGATATCAAAAGTGCTCCGGAAACCGGATATCTGCAGGACAGCGCAAATCAGCTTGCAGTAAAAGACGGTGAATGGTATGATTACAATGCCGTTGCACGATCATTTGTACCAAAAGCAGGAATTGTATTTATTTTCAGAACCAACGATGGCAAATTTGCCAAAATGGAAGTCCTGAAAGCTGATCCAGCTGATAATGACGGAAAAATCGTAACTCCGCCAACAATACCAACAAAAATTAAGTATACCATCAGATATGTATACCAACCAGATGGAACCAGAAATTTTTAATTGAAATGCTTTCTGATAAAAAAGCCGGATAACCGAAAAGTTTCCGGCTTTTTTATTTGCGAAGAAAAAAGCTCCTTACTGATGTGCATCCCACCAAAACTGAAGCATTAATATGCTCAGGATTGGATAAGCAGCATCCAAATTTTGCTTCTGGTGCTGATCCCAATAGGTACGAAGTGCCTTTTCGTCGAATAAGGGGTTTTTTCTGGGATAAAACAAATAATTTTCAACAAGAACTTTCCAGTCTCCTTTAAGATATTGTCTTAAAGGTCCTGCAAACCCAGCTTTTGGCCTGTAAATAACATCATATGGCAGGTAATTTTCCATAGCCTTTCGAAGAAGATACTTGGTGGTTGTACCCTTCATGCGCCATTTTTCCGGAATCGACCACGCAAAATCTGTCAATTGCCTGTCCAGAAACGGAACCCTTACCTCAACACTTTCAGCCATACTCATTTTATCTGTATAGGTCAGATTATGATCCGGTAAAAAATATTTCATATCCAGCATCTGTACTTTTTCCAGCATCGAAGCTCCTTTGGAATAAGCGTTTAATGTATTTTCCAGCGGGTCAATGGTATTGGACAGATGAAGCTTGCAGGAAGTATGAATCAGGTCTTTGATTTGTGAATTACTGATCCATCTGAAAAAGTGAAGCAGTCTGTCATCACGACTTACCAATCCTGCAGAAATAAGCTTATTGATACGGCGAATAACTGGATTTCCCTGGTCAGAGAATGCGATTAGTTTTTCCAACAGTTTAAAAACAATATGAGGAATAATATTGTACATCCATTCAAATCGGGTCACCTGATGTCTTCGGTATCCTGTAAAAACATCATCACCGCCGGTACCACCCAGCAAGACCTTAAATCCGTCATTTTGTGCCTGTCTGCATATGGCCTGAACGTATAATGGTGCAAGGTCAGCCAATGGTTCATCAAGCTGTAAAACAGCATTTTTTAGCTTATCAAAATCAGAGGTATCTGCTTTTACCTCGCGAAGTTCAACCCCCAGATGTTCAGCAACTCTTCGCGCATAATACAAATCTCCACCAAATCCCTCATCATCCATCGATGCTGCCCCCGGATCTATAGTATAACATACGATATGCTGTTCAGGCATACATTTTTTCGCCACTGCAACGACAGCACTGCTATCAAGCCCACCTGATAAAAAAAAGGCGACAGGAACATCACTGAGCAGATGTCTTCTTACCGCATCTGATAGTTCGTTATTAAGTTGTTCAACCCACTCCTTCTCGGAAAAATAATGGTGTTTTGGCTGATGTATATCAAGATTAAAATATGGATACTGGCGGACAGATCTGTCGTCCAGGCTTACGGTCATATAATGTCCGGGTTCAAGTTTTTTTACATGGGCATAGGCTGTCTTGCTGCCCGGGCTCCACAGATATTGCATATAATTTGTAATGCCCGAAATATCGGGTTCCTTGTCAAAAAAAGGCAATACCTCAAAAGCCTTTATCTCAGAGGCGAAAGCAAAAGTATGCGCGTCGCTGTACCAGTATAATGGTTTCATCCCAAAAGGATCTCTTGCGAGAAATAGTTCACGACGTTCCTTATCCAGCAAACAAAAGGCAAACATACCGTTTAATCGATTGAGGGTCTCTATTCTTTCTTCTGCCAGTGCATATAAAAGCGTTTCAGTATCACCGTGAGAAGTAAATTCATGGTTTGAATCAAGCTTTACCCTAATGTCCTGATGATTATAAATTTCGCCGTTGTATACCAGTATAAAACGACCATTTTCTGTACACATAGGCTGGGATGCCTGCAAACTCAAGTCCTGGATAGAAAGGCGCCTGTGACCCAGGGCCACTTTATTTTCGGTGTAATACCCCTCCCCGTCCGGTCCCCGATGGGAAAGGATTTCGGTCATAGGCCTGATATAACTACCAGCTTCTGCGTGTATGATTCCGGCTATTCCGCACATTTGTTATATAAGACTCGCCAGTTCAAATTGCTAATATGTTACACTCAGGGCGAATGTTTATGATTTAAGTTTATAAATATCTTTAAGATTCCTGCCTTTCTCATTATAATCCAGCCCGTATCCGACTACAAAGTACTTTGGAATGACAAAGCCCGGAAAATCAACAACAATATCGTGCTGCAGTGCTTCAGGTTTGAATAAAAGGGAAGTAATGGCGATACTGGCAGGTTGATGCTTTTTTAACTCCGGAAGCAGGGCGTCCATACTATTGCCGGTATCAACAATATCTTCCATAATAACGACATGTCTTCCTGAAATGTCCGCATGCTCGGGAAGAGAGATATTTACTACTCCGGTGCTATGGGTTCCTTCATAAGACTTAATACGGATGAAGGCGGTTTCAGACGGGAAATGTATTTCTCTTAGCAGGTCAGCAGCAAAAATAAAAGCACCATTCATGACTACCAGAAAAATTGGATTTAATGCTTCATATTTTTCTTCAATATTTTTGGCCAGTGCCAAGATCCTGTTTTGTATGTCCTGATGATGAATATAAACTTCAAATTCCAGGTTGTCAATGCTGACTATTTTTCCCATTTACCTTTATTTTTAATTCAGTCCGTATTTATCGATTAAATAAATCAGTGATGCCATCGCTGCGGCACCAAGTTTGAGTTCTCTTTCATTGACTGCATCTATGGTGTCTGCAGCGGTATGGTGATAATCGAAATATCGCTGAGAATCCGGACGCAAACCAATAAGCAGGCCTTTTTGATATTTCAAGGGTCCTATATCCGCGCCTGAACCGCCCATCTCAAACTGAAGCCCGTAACTTTCCAATACAGGAAGCCATTGGGTTACTGCCCGGTAATAATTCTTAAAAACGGCTGTATCGGCTTCAAAACTGAAGCCTCTTGGTGAAAATCCACCAGCATCTGATTCGATTGCAGCCAGATGAAATTCGCCTTTTTCACCGGAAATACGTGCATAGGCCCTGCCTCCTGCCAATCCGTTTTCTTCATTGGCAAACATCACCGCGCGCAACGTCCTTTTAGGCTTGTATCCCAGTAATTTTAGGGCAGATAAAACCTCCACCGACTGAATACATCCCGAACCATCGTCATGAGCTCCCTGACCCACATCCCAGCTATCCAGATGCCCTCCTACCAATAAAATTTCCTCGGGCTTCTCATAACCTTTTATTTCACCAACAACATTCCATGTAGGCCTAAGTCCCATATCTGCAGGATTGTTGCGCAAATAAACGTATACAGCATTTTCCTTAAGCTGTTTACTAAGTTTGTCTGCATCGTTTGTACTGATGCCAAATGCCGGAATTTTAGCTATAGAATCTGCAAATACCGTAACTCCGGTATGCGGTATATCGTCTTTTTTTAACGTCATTGAACGCACAATGGCTGCAACTGCCCCTTTTTTTGAAGCTGTGGCTGGTCCATATACCCGTTGATCCACCGCACCCCCATAAGCCCGGAAAGTGCGGATTTGGGCAGGGTCCATCGGTCGGTTGAAAAATACAATTTTCCCGGTGACATCTTCATCATTTAATTTTTCCAGTTCATCAAGTGACTGAATTTCCAGTATCTGAGCAGTCATTCCCCGATCCGGAGTAGCTCCTGAACCACCCAGGGCTATGGCATTTAATTTGTTTAGACTTCCATCAGGCAAGACCTGATACGCTTCTTCAATATCGCCCCTGTACCAGTAATTTGTTTCAGTTTGCTGCAAATAACTTGTATCCGTTCCAATGCGCTGAAGCAGATCAAGCATGAACCTCGAAGCTCCGCTGTCTTGCGGTGAACCCGCTATCCTTCCGGGATATCCGGTACATAATTGCGAAAGCCATTCGTACGAACGACCTTCTGCCAGAATGTGTTCGTGAATTTTTTGAATAAACAAAGCATCTTCATCCTGTGCAGTCAGGTTTAGTGAGCACATGACGAGGATAATTGAAAAAAATTTGCCCATTAATCAGAATTTATTTGTCACCTTTCAGGTGCTTGCAGGTTAAAGTTTGCAGGTTAAAAAATTTGAATATGCTCTTCAGAAATTACTCCTGTTTTTTAAACACACATAAATACCCAAAATTAATGAATTTAAATCAAGTACATCATGTGTCCGCTTTTTTAAGCAGTCATTTTCAGTAATTAAGCAGATTATAATATCATCGTAAAGAAATTGTTCAGTTAATAGGGGGTCATACACACTCTCCAAAAAATCCCAGATCTTAGGTCAACAAAAAAGGTCCCAGGTCATAAAGGTCATAGTTCATAAGTCATAAAGGGTTCAGGTTTCAGTCAAAACCAGCCTTTCCCAAAATGATTTTGTTGATTGACAACCTGTATGATTACAGAAATTCCGGAGTTGGAGTTAGGTCGATAAAAAATTTTCAAAAAAATATATTAAAAAAATACACAATATGTAAAACATTGATATATTTGCATTCGCATTATATGTTTAGTTAAGGTCCCATCCCAAAAACGCCGATTATTAATTAAACATGAGTAACATGCCCAAACCGATTCAATCGCTGTTACTGGCTTTATTGTTCAGTGCAGTACTATCCACTGTTTCCATTACTTTTTATTCCCTAAGTCAAGCGGAGGGTCTCCATCCCAAAAACACACTCCGACAAACGGAAACATTTCAGCTTATGGCTCCAGGCATTACGCCACCGTCAAACATTACAGTCAATACCACCAATTCGACCTGTAATGCCAGCGTAGTTGTTCCGCCACTTACCGTTACCCCGGATCCATTATGTCAGGACCCGGATATCACCATCATCAATAGTTTCAACGGAACTAGTAATGCCTCAGGTATTTATCCCCTGGGGTCAACAAGCGTTACCTGGACCGTAACTGATGACTGCGGCGGTATATCGACAGTGACACAAACTATCACTGTTATTGATAATGTCCCGCCAAATCTGACCTGCGCGCAGGTTAAGGTCGTGGCACTAAACAACAATCCACCAAATGCCTTAAGCGCTGCCGAATTTCTGGCTAATCCAGCTGCCTCTGTTTCGGATAACTGCGGGGGTCCAGTCATCCTGCAGGCGAGAAGAACTCAGGTATCGTGCGGTCTGCCAAATAGTAATCAATTCAGCTCGTTCGTGACTTTTTGTTGTGATGATGTAGCCGGAACAAACAATATTATGGTCGAAGTACGGGCAACAGATCCACGAAACAACAGCATCACCTGTATGGTTACAGTAGATGTTCAGGACAATATTGCCCCGGTAGTTACGGACCTGCTTCCAGATATTACAGTAAGTTGTGCCTATGACTTTAGCATCAATAATCTGACTGTTTTTGGTGATTACAAACTTGCAGGAAATACCCGAAGTACATATACCATAACTGATCCCGAAAATCCATCAAGTCCTATAGTTTTTCAGGACGGTGTCTATACCACCAATTGTCCGGGAGCAGGAATTCAGAGAACACAAACTGTCAATCTCAATATGTGCAATACAGGTACTATCACCCGTACCTTTACATTTATTGATGGTGTTGGAAATACCAGCACGGACCAGCAGACGATTACAGTACAGGATTTCAACAGGTTTAATATTGAAGATATTGACTGGCCGGAACAGGATGTAGAATTTCCACAATGTAATGTGGCCATTCCTAACCCGGATATTACCGGCAGACCCGTACTTAGCAACGACAAATGCAGTATGGCGGCAGCAACTTTCCAGGATCAGACCTTCGATCACGGAACATATTGCAAGGTTATTCGCCGCAACTGGACTGTCATTGACTGGTGCCACTATGTGCCCAATCAAACCGGGCCCAATGCACGGTGGACTTTTGTACAATATATTTATATAACCAATAATGTACCCCCCGTTATAACACCGCGCTCCTGCAGGGACACCATTATTTGCGCTCCATTTGCCGATTGTCTAGGCCGAATTCAGTTTCAGGCTACCGGCTCGGATGACTGCCTTCCGGTTAGGATTGACTGGTCTTACAAAATTGACCTTCAGAATAATCAGGGAGTTGATATCACCGGATCAGGTAATGCAGTGGATATGACCGTAGCACCAGGAACACACAGAATGACCTGGGAAGCACATGACCATTGTGGCAATCTTTCAACCTGCAGCTTCCTGTTTACAGTTCGGGAATGCAAAGCCCCAACCATTATTGTGAAAAACGGACTTTCTGCAAATCTTACTCCTATGGATATAAATGGGGATGGCATTGCTGATACCGGTATGACTACTGTGAAGGCTTCCGATTTCAATAACGGCAGTTTTGACAATTGTACCCCGGCAGAACAACTCATATTTTCCTTTTCTGCTAATACCACTCAGCAAACAAGAAATTTTAACTGCACCCAAAGAGGCCGTAGAAATCTAACCATTTTTGCCACTGATGCAGCAGGAAATCAGTCTCAGACAACTACCTTCATTGATATCCAGGACAATTCCAATATTTGTCCCGGGTTCAGAAACATAAATATTGCAGGTCAGGTGCAAACTGAAAATGATATCAGACTACCGGATACCAAAGTCATGATATCAGGAGCTCCTGATATGTTAATTCAAAAAACAAACCAGGAGGGAAAATTTGTTTTTGAGAAACTGGAAACTCTGAGAGATTATGAAATAGAAGCCGAAAGAGATACGCAGCATATGATAGGTGTTTCAACACTGGACCTTGTCATTATTCAGAGACATTTGCTCGGTATTGATTCCATTGACAGTCCTTACAAATTAATTGCCGCAGATATTGACTGTTCGCAGGATATCAACAGCCTTGATATTCTTAAGTTAAGAAAGCTCCTGCTGGGTGTCGATCAGGCATTTCCTCAAAACAAATCATGGACATTTATTCCTTCTGCCGTGCAATTTGATGACCCCTATCACCCCTGGCCTTATCAGCATAAAATTATGTTGAAGGAAATCTTACAGAGTGAAGAAAATCTCAACCTGATTGCCGTGAAAATTGGAGATGTAAATGGCTCTGTTTCTTCAGGTCTGCAGCTTGAAAAAGTGTCTCAGAGAACATCTTCCCTAAGCTTGTTTGCAGAGGATATTGCTGTTAAAAAAGATCAGATAATAGAAATTCCGATATTTGCCGACAGACAAACTACCCTTTATGGATTGCAGGGTGAACTGATCCTGCATCATGATCTTGAATTGATAAGGGTAGAGGGTCGTCTGTTGCATATGGAAGAAAACCAGTCTGCTATCCTGAATACGGTTGAAAATCAAAAGCTTCGTATCGCCAATCATCAGACTAAACCTGTTGATTGCAATCATGATCAGCCATTATTTATACTGCATTGCAGGGTAAAAAAGGATGGTAAACTTATGGAATTATTTTCATCTCCGACTTCCGGAGGATTGGAAAATATTTATGTGACGGAATTTCTTGAGGAGCAGAGTTGGAATCTCGAAATAAGAAGAAATAGTAATGAACCCCCGGCTGTTATAAGTCAGAATCATCCAAATCCGTTTATCAATACAACAAATATTGAAGTTGTAGTTCCCGCGGATGGAACCGCTCAGATAAGTATCTTTGATGCCTCAGGAAAAACGCTACACAGAGGTATTGTAAATCTTAATGCCGGGACTAATCAGATAACGCTTTCAGATAACCAGCTTGGCGGCACAAAAGGCGTACTCTACTGCAAAATAAAAGGTAAGGACTTCAACGAAGTCCTGAAACTCTACAGAATAGAATAAAATTTAATGCCGAAGAACCGATATTGATAATAGACGACCGCGGAAATGATATTTCCGCGGTTTTTTTATTTTTGACATTTCCAACAACATGACCTTGAGTTTACTATCTGTAATATTGATATTCATAGCAGCAACCCAACTGATATACACTTCCTATTTTTTTAGTCATTTCTCGTTTTGCTTATCTCAAAAGAAGTCTGAAACCCTGTTGGATGAAAATTGTCCGCCTGTAACGGTAGTCTTATGTTTTAAAAATGAAGCCGAAAATTTAGCTTCGCATCTGCCTTTGCTTTTCGAACAAGACTATCCGCATAAAAGTTATGTTCTGGTCAATGATCATAGCAGTGATCAATCAGTTGAAGTTGTGACAGCTTTATTACAAAAATACCCTGACATATCTGCCAGACTGATTCACCTGGAGAATCGCCATGGAAAAAAGGCAGCGCTGAAAATGGGTGTTCATGAAGCGGAAAACAACCTGATCCTGGTAACAGACGCTGATGGTCAACCATCGGGAAATAATTGGATAAAGTCAATGGGAGCGTGCCAGCACAGCGAAAATGCTGACGTGGTGCTCGGCTATGGGCCCCTTATCACTGGTCCGTCCTTAGTGTCAAAACTGGCACAGGCAGAAACCATTATGACCGCTATGAATTATTTTTCATTTGCATGCCGCAATCTGGCCTATATGGGTGTTGGCAGGAATATGCTATTTAAAAAATCTATATTTCTGGAGGCAGATAATGATATGAAAGGAAAACATTTGGTTTCAGGCGATGATGATCTTTTTATAAATGCCTTATCAAATAAAAAAATCACATTCTGTCTGAAGCCCGAATCATTTATATGGTCAAGAGCCAAAGCCACACTGCGTAATTTCTGGAAACAAAAAACAAGGCATATTTCTACATCCTTTCACTATAAGCCAATTCACCAGTTTTGGCTAATGATTTATGCGGTTCCCATGATCACTTTTTGGCCATTGGTTTGCTGCAGCTTCTATTTTGATAAAAACATTTCGCTTCTTATCATTCTGATTATAATAAAGTATGGTCTACAGTATGTCATGCAACACAAAGCGATAAGTATATTTTCCCGGAATAATTTCACCCTGTTCTATCCTGTCTGGGAAATGATACTTGGTTTTTATTATACAGTTATGGCTGTTTCAATGATGTTCCGGAGAAATCAATGGTAAAATATACGTCTTCAGGCAAATCATCATACTGAACTTTCAGGAATATCAGCATATAATTATTCAGAAATATTAATGTTCCTGCCTGGAATCTCTCTTCCTGAAATATTTCGGGTGCACAAAAAGTAAGCCGAAAGAAACACCATCCTCTTTATAGGTTTTAGCGTGATGTGCTCCGTGAGCCCTGAGAATTGCCCTGCTATACGGAGAATCAAGTTGTCTGAACCAGCTAAACCTTTGATGAATATAGACATCGTGGATTAAAAAGTATATCAATCCGTAGATGGATATACCAATACCTATAAAAAATAACCAGTTGAGTTCCGTATAAATTGACCCAAAAATGTAGCTCAGTGCACTTGGGATGGCAAATACCAGAAAAAAGAGGTCATTTTTTTCGAAAAATCCATCCTTTTCAAAATGTGGCTTGTGGTGATCTTCATGCCATATCCATAAAAATCCGTGCATTAAATATTTGTGTGCCAGCCAGGCTACGAATTCCATGGCGATTACGGTTCCAAGGACGATAAAAATATTTGCTATCATGGTCACTGTTTTACAACAATCGGGATTCATTACATGCCGATATACATCGAAACAACGAAGTAATTAAAGAGTTTTATGAAATACATAAAACCATTTTCCTGTTGTTACCATCCAATGCCATAGTCTTCCCCGTAATTGCTGCTTCCTCCCCACATAGTTCTGTGATTCTGATCAAAAAATATAGCATTTATCGGCCCGGAAGTCCTGGATTCGTATTCCTGAATATAACCCAGTTTCTTTAGCTCTTTTCTAGTCCATTCAGGTATTTGCTCGTTCAGGAGTAGCTTTCCCGGTTCAGACTTATGGTCTCCAAAGGAACTCCGCATCTGATAACTGTTAAAGTTTGGAGCTTCTGCTGCTTCCTGTACATTCATACCAAACTCAACAATATTCAGAAAAAATTGAAGCAAATTCTGGTCCTGGCTGTCTCCGCCCTGCACAGCAAAAGACAAATATGGTTTGCCGTTTTTAAGCGCAAGGGTTGGGGTTAATGTTACTCTTGGCCTCTTTCCGGGACTAAGTACATTAAACGGATTATGCGTTGAATCCATCACAAAACTCTGCATCCGCTGGCTCATACCTATGCCCGTATTGCCAGCTATGCAGGCAGGAATCCAGCCTCCGCTTGGTGTCATACTGACAATCCAGCCAGAAGAATCAGCCGCCTGTACCGTAGTAGTACCCCGAAAAAAACCGGTTCTGTGATCCAAATGCAATGTTGTCGAATCAGAAGATACCGGATTATTGACATAGGATTCAATCCATTTACGGTAGGGATTCGGTTTTCCTTCAAATGGATAAGGGTCTCCTGGTTTTACAAGGGTATCATTTTTCTTGTTGGAAATTAACTTAATACGCTCTCTGGCATATGACTTGGACAACAGTCCCTCTACAGGTTCTTTTGGTTCAAAGTAGGGATCTCCGTAGTAAAAATCTCTGTCTGCAAATGCGAGATTCATCACCTGATAAAGGGTATGTATATACGTTGAGGAATTATATCCCATGGATTTTATATCGATGTTTTCAAGCATGTTTAATGCCTGCAAAAAAACAGGGCCCTGTGTCCATTGAGATAGTTTATAGACATCAATTCCTTTGTAGCTGACCGAAAGAGGTTCTTCTGTCAGTACTTTCCAATTCTCCAGATCTTTCAATGTTATCAGACCGCCTTGTTCCTGACAACCATGGGTAAATTCCTGGGCTATATCGCCTGTATAAAAGCGGTTATACGCTTCCATAATGGCTTCTTTCCTCGATTTGCCTGCCTTTCGGGCAATTTTCTCGGCTTCAACAAGCTTGAGTAAGGTAGCCTTTAGTTCCGGCTGACGAAATATCTCACCAGCTTCCGGGGTTTCCCTTTGCTGCCCTTCCTTTGGCAGAAATACTTTTTTTGAATATGGCCAGCCCCTCAGCATTTGCTTGTTTTTTTCAATGATAGCGGCTGTGCTTGCCTCTATTGGGTAGCCGTCTGCCAGCTGTATGGCAGGAGCCAGCACTTGTTCAAGTGACATGGTACCATATTCAGCCAGCATGACCATCAGTCCCCCCGGGGTGCCGGGTGTAACTGCAGCCAGAGGTCCAAATGCAGGAGGAACTTCCATACCCTTTGATTTAAAAAACATTGGTGTTGCACCCTGAGGCGCCATACCAAGCGCGTTGATACCAATTACTTTTTTTAAACCAGGATGATAAATCAATGCCTGCGTTTCACCACCCCAGCTCAGCACATCCCACATGGTACAGGTTGCTGCAAGCATAGCACATGATGCATCTACAGCATTTCCGCCATTTTGAAAAATCATGGCTCCGGCAGTCGCCGCCAGAGGTTTTCCGGTAATAGCCATCCAGTGCTTTCCATGGATAACAGGCTTTTGAGTATGCTGCGCAAAAGCATATGTAGCAGCGAGCCATAAAAGCATTAAAAAAGTGTATGACCTTATCCTTGTTATTTTTATAGATTCAAGAGGCATTAAGTTTTTTTTAATAAATAAAAATAATAATTTTATTGACCGACTGTGCTCTTTGATATGTTTATTTTTAGTTAGTCACGCTCCGGTTGACTGATTATTAAGGCGATATGGAACTCGCTTTAGAAATAATCATGTTGAATTACCAAATAAAAAATATGCCTATGAACCTCAAAATTTTATCAATACTGGTTTTTATCTGCGCAGACACACCTATTGCGATGAGCCAGAATCTGCTAAAAATACCTGACACCCTTTCAGGTGATCATATTTCGCTTAGACTGGCCAAGGGCAGCAACGAGTTTTTTGAGGGATTTACCACAGAAACCATGGGTGCTAACGGAAATATACTCGGTCCTACCATATTTATACAAAACGGAAGACAAGTGACAATGCATGTTGAAAACATGCTGGAAGAGCCTACAACACTTCACTGGCATGGCTTGCATGTTTCACCGGAAAATGATGGTGGTCCGCACACACCTATCGCACCCGGAAGTATATGGTCTCCTTCGTTTGAGGTCAAAGATAAGGCTTCTACTTACTGGTATCATCCTCATTTACATCATAAAACCAATGAACATGTCTCTAAAGGCATTTCGGGATTAATAATTGTTCGGGATGCAGAAGAAGCTGCTTTAAAACTACCAAGAAATTATGGGGTAGACGATATACCTCTGATTATTCAGACAAAGGATTTTGATGAGCAAAAGCAAATCATTGTTCATTCCAATAATGATGATGTCCCCATGGTAAATGGTACTTTAAAACCTGTTACTCAACTACCTGCTCAGCTCATCAGACTAAGGATATTAAATGGAGCCTCTCAAAGAGCATTTATGCTTGGGTTTAGCAACAACCAGGCTTTTTACCAGATTGGTTCAGACGGAGGTCTTCTGAATAAACCAGTTGCATTACAGCGATTACTGCTTTCAACAGGAGAACGCGCAGAAATATTGGTAGACCTTTCTGGGAAATCCGGGGAAACAATATATCTGATGAGTTTTGCCTCCGAGTTACCTAACGGAATTTATGGCGCTTCAAACCCCGGCATGTCGCCTATGATGGAACTCCATGGCTATAAGCCAAATGCCCTTAACGGGACCAGTTTTGAGTTGTTAAAAATGGAAATCAAGGATGCCCTGCCAAATGCTATATTTGACATACCCCAGATATTATCTGAAGATATTCCCCTTGATGTAAATGACGCAAATTACACCCGCAATTTTTTGTTTTCTCCAGAGACGATGGGACTTAACCAGCTCAATGGCAATTTTCTTATCAATGGCCGTTCCTTTGACATGGACCGGATAGACTTCACCATACCCCTCAACCAGACAGAAATATGGGAAGTCAGAAACCAGTCTGCCATTTCACACCCCTTTCATATCCACGATGTACAGTTTTATCTGCTTTCCAGAAATGGTATTTTACCTCCTGAAAATGAAAGGGGCAGAAAGGATGTAGTTTTTATAAAACCGGGAGAAACCATACGCCTGATCACAAAATTTAAGGATTACGTATCAGACCATATTCCGTATATGTTTCATTGCCACCTGCTTACCCATGAAGATGGTGGCATGATGGGCCAGTTTCTCATAACTGAGTCTTCATCGGTTAAGGATTCCGAAGATAGGCAAGATTCCTTTATTTCCTGTTTTCCCAACCCCTTTACAAATTATATCCGATTTAAATGTCCGTCTATTTACAGAGGTCAGTTAAAAATTATTGATACCCAGGGAAAGATCTGTTTGATGCACAATGATTTCTGCACCGAGGATATTTTAACAACAGATACCCTGCCTCAGGGTATATATCAGATAAGGTTTACTCATGATTCCGGACATTTTAATACAACACTCGTAAAAATACTACCATAAATCTCTTGATTTTTCCATTATTTTAAAAATATGATTTATTTATTGGTCCATTTTATAATCATAAATATGTTTTACCATATGATATTTATAAAGATTTTCAGGCAGTTTACCTGCTAAATTGTTAATATGACAATAATTATAGTTGGTGATACAAAAAATTGTTTTATATTGCACCAATTTTATCTCCAAAATTAAGTATCATGAAAAATTTATTGACTTTAATTTTCTTTTGTCTATTTGGACAAATTATCGCACAAAATGATAAAACTTCAGATGCCACAAGCCTAACAGACAAAAATGAGGCTCTCGAAGCTATGTTGTCTATTGATGAACTTCCCTTTATTCCTTATTTTACAATAACTGGAGGATTTAATGTTATTGACAATACCCTACTGTCTTCAGGCTGGAGTGCGAACAATTTAAATTGGGTGCCATATGCTGTCAACTTTAATGCCAATTATTTTTACTTTAAATATTTGTCCGTAGGTCTTGGTAGCACCATTAATTCTTTGCAACCTGGAGTATTACAACAGGATAGAAATATTAATGAATCAAAATTCTACTGGTCCATCGACGCTGTCAATCCTGTTTCCTTTAGTTTTAGTGGTTTTAGTATTTCACTGCCTGCTGGAGCATCATATATCAATTGCGGAGGAGAAGATGTTGTTGCCTTTCTGGCAGGTACCAATTTTCAGTATGCATCTGGGAAAATGTCCTACGGTGTAGATTTATGGTATAAGAAACATGCATTACATGAATGGCTTGGAAAATCCCATGGTCAAGTAATCATGAAAATTGGTTATACTTTTTAGAATTTTCTGAAAATTTAGGTTTGAATAATTTCTAAGGGGTTTTTTCTTATCTTATAAGCAATTCTTTATTTTTGCTTGCCATTATTGATTATGCTCCTTAAAAATCGAAATTATCTACAGCTTTCATTAATAGTACTGCTGTTTTTCCTTTGGGGGTTTGCTCATAGTATTCTGGATGTCCCTCAACAAACATTTCCAGGATGTTCTTCATATATCAAAGGCTCGCTCCGGATGGATACAATTTGTAGTTTACGGCAGCTATTTTACCATAGCCCTGCCCGCAGGTTGGTATATTCAAAAATTTGGATATAAAAAGGGGATTTTATTAGGTCTTTGGATTTTTGGTGCAGGAGCACTTTCTTTCATTCCCGCAGAATTTATAGGGTCGTTTTCATTCTATCTGATAGCTTTGACTATTATTGGTGCAGGGCTTACCTTTTTGGAAACAGCAGCAAATCCTTATATTACGACACTTGGTTCGACAGAAACTGCTGCCAGCAGATTAAATTTGGCACAGGCTTTTAATGGCTTAGGCTGGATAGTAGGCCCACTTGCTGGTGGATTGCTTGTATTTAAATCCGATGGAAGTAGTGGTCATATTGGTCCGGCATACCTTATACTGGCCGTAATTGTGCTTTCCTTTTCCTTTATAATCAGCAGAACATCTTTCCAGGATATTGCGGAATCAGAAACAAAAGCCGGATTGGACATTCAGGAGTCAAAGATTCAAATTCCATTCTGGTTTGGCTGGCTGGCGCTTTTTCTTTACGTGGGGGCTCAAACCGGAGTAAATAGTTTTTTTATCCACTATGTCACAGAATCTGATGTCACCCTTACCAGCAGAGATGCTGTCTGGCTGCTTTCATTCGGTGCCATGGGACTTTTTATGATGGGGCGTCTTGCCGGCAGTTTTCTGATGTCTCGTTACAATGCCTACCTTATATTTGTATACTTTGCCATTATGAGCGCTTTGATTGCCGGTTTGTTGCCTTACATGCAAGGGTCAAATTCTGTTGTGTGCATTGTATCACTGTATTTTTTTAAATCTATTATGTTTCCAACAATTTTTTCATTTTCCCTGGAGCATACAGACAAAATTAAAAGTAAAACATCGTCTTATTTGATTATGGCTATTCTCGGAGGTGCCCTTACGCCACCACTAATGGGATATTTGGGAGAGCAGAAAATGTCAGATGGTTTTTTAATTCCATTCCTGTGTTATATTTTCATTGCAGTTTATGCCATCCGGATGTACCGGTCATACCTTAAAATATCGCATGGAAAATAAAAAAGTATTTGTTTCAGGAAGTTTTGATATGTTGCATTCAGGTCATGTGGCATTTCTGGAAGAGGCAGCAAGTCATGGGGATTTATATGTCGGCATTGGGTCAGACCGCACCATTGAGGGACTTAAAGGCCGAAAAACGGTTTACCCCGAACAGGAAAGATTGTATATGATAAAAGCACTTAAAGTCGTGAAGGATGCATGGATTAATCAAGGCAGTGGATTGCTGGATTTTGAAGCTGAGGTGCAGAAACTTAACCCAAATATACTTTTTGTCAATGAAGATGGTGATGCGCCTTTAAAACAAAGCTTTTGCAAAAACCATGGAATAAAATACATTGTCAGCAAGCGGCAACCAAAATCCGGATTACCCTCCAGAAGCACGACGGCATTACGCAAAGACTGTCTTATTCCCTATCGCATAGATCTTGCCGGCGGCTGGCTGGACCAGCCATTTGTTTCCAAATTGCATCCGGGACCTGTCATCACAATATCTATACATCCCGACTACGAATTTAATGACAGAAGCGGTATGGCCACCAGCACAAGACGAAAGGCCATAGAACTATGGCAAACAACACTGCCGGAAGGCGACCTTGTCGCGACAGCCAAATTGCTTTTTGCATGGGACAACCTTCCGGGAAATGATTACATTTCCGGGTCACAGGATGCGCTGGGAATTGTATTGCCTGGTGCAGCAAGGCTATGGTACCATGAAAACCAATACTGGCCTGAAGAAATACACCAAATCGATGACAATCAAACACTGGACTGGCTTGAAGCGAGATTGATGTTGTTACCGCTTCAGCCACGATCTAATAACTTGAAGGTACTGGAAGATATACAATTAAGTACAGAAAGCGCCAGAGCACTGTCAGTTGCCTCCCAGAATCTGTGGGATGCTCTTTTAAAGAAAGACGCCCTGGCATTTGGAAAGGCTATGACAACTTCTTTTCATGCTCAGAGGACCATGTTTCCTCTGATGATAAATGATGAAATAGAGCAGGCCATCATACAACTGCCTCCCACTGTGCTCGGATATAAAGTGAGCGGAGCAGGAGGTGGCGGATATCTTGTTTTATTTTCCGAAGTAAGGATCCCAGGAACGCTGGGTATCCGCATCCGCAGAAAATAATCTGTCACCTTTTGTCGACCAAGGACCTTTTTTGTTGACCCGGAACCTATGACCTGGGATTTTTTGGAGAGTGGGGATTTGGAGATATTAATACCTAAATATCAATGACTTATAAATTCCGGCCTTTTTGATTTTAGCTTAATCCGACGTCATGTACAGCTATAGCTTCTTTGTTGACCTAGGACCTAAGACCTAGGATTTTTTGGAGAGTGGGGATTTGGAGATATTAATACCTAAATATGAATGACTTACAAAATTTCGGCCTTTTTTATTTTAGCCAAAAAACTCAGAAATTGCGTTAAAAACAAAAAACTGTTCGAGTCCAGACGAACCAATAATTCAAAGCCGGAAAACGATTAATCAGTAAACTTAATACAACCATAAACCACCAGGGGCGAGTTTTTTTTGTTTAGTAATTTCTGAGGAATATTGGCGTTAAAAAATAAAAACAGCCGCGGCTTTTTTTTGCTTACTTTTTTTCAGCTGAAGGAAAAAAAGTAAGGATATCAATATATGAAGTAACCATTAGGCGCCCCAAAACTTAATTTATTAAAATAAAATTTAAAACTCTGGCTTCAGCTGAAAGAAAAAAAGTAAAGATAAAAATATTATTAAACCAGAAAGTTACATTTGTAACTTGAACCCAGCTTATATAAAAAACATATAAAATTAAACTCCCCCATATGAACGCTATACCCAAGAGATTTGGACAAATCATCCGTGTAAAGCCTGAAAAGCTTGATGATTACATAGTGCTTCATAAAAATCCCTGGCCCTGTGTGCTGGAAAGATTGGACAAAAGCAATATCGGAAATTATTCCATATTTCTGGCTCCGGGAGATTTATTATTTGCCTATTTTGAATATTTCGGACAGGATCTCGATGCAGACCTGCGTCTGATTGCAGAAGATCCCTGTACCCAAAAATGGTGGTATGAAACAGATCCGTGTCAGCAAAGTATGGACCCTGACGGCAAACAACAATGGCTTGATTTAAAGGAAGTTTTCCATATGCCGGCAGGAAATAGGGGATAGGGAGTGCCTTAACATAATAAAACCTCCTAATCTAAAAATAAATTGTTAAATCTTACTGATTATTCTGGTCTCTGAAGGCATTCCGGGCCCCTCTATTTGGATAAAATATATACCCGCCGCGAACGTACTAATGTCAGCATAACGATCTTCATCCATCAAAAAGGTGCCTAATTTCTCAAGTCGTATGTTGTAAATCGTTACTTCTGCCTGAGCTATTCCCCTGATGTACAGTCTGTCCACAACCGGATTGGGGTAAAGTTTAATCCCTGAAACAACAGGATTTTCTGATGAGGTAGATACCGGCTTTATCGTCGTTTTTCCCGAAACAGTGGCATCACCACTGTTATTGCCATTCAGATTGGACGCCAGACCGGAATAATAAAATGATATATCTCCAATGTCTGTGGCCGGTGCTGTCCAGCTTACTTCAAATCTCCCATCTGCCTTTGGTGCACTTTGAACCAAGTATTTGCGGCTAAGCAATGTAATCTGCTTTACCTTTTCACCAAATAATGACCACTTGCCCATGTCCGAATTGCCATTATCCGCCAGACTTACCATCTGAAATCCAAAAGTTTTTGGACTGTTTATTCCCTTTACCCTCAATTGAAGCCTGTATACCTGTCCAGGGATATAGCGGTCTGTAATGATACCGGAAGCATCCTTAAGCTCAAATTCTGTTTGTGGATTGAATGTAGCACTGCCGGTATGACACGCTGTGCAATTTGATCCACTCTCCCCCGGCGCCTTGGTAACCGCCTGAGGCACACCTCCAGAGCTGGAAAGCATAATAAATGCAGCACCAATACATCCCAAAATGACAATTATTCTATTGTTCATACTTCTTTATCTTTTATGGCACCACAACAAGTTTCTGGGTGTAAATGTTTTGATTTGCCATCATTTGGATGATATATGTTCCTGGTGCCATTGATGCGCATTCGCCTGTATATATATGATAGCCAGGATGATACCATTGTCCGTCGATCCAGGTTCTAATTTCATGTCCGCTAAGATCATAGGCTTTCAGATAGACTTTGGAAAGTTCGGCCAGCGTAAAGCCGGAAATCATTTTATCCGACGCTGGATTAGGCATTGGTGGATATAATTTTGTGCCTGTATGGACAAAAATCTGACCGGTATTCGAACTGATGTCCTCCAGTGATAAATTTTCGTCTCCGGGCTGATAGGAAAGATAGTGGATGGGCAAATAATACATTTCATCTGCAGTACCCTCTCCCCAGGAAACCCGCTTTGGAGGATTATTGGGGTTGCTCGGATTGTTTTCCGTGTTGTCATACCCGGCATAGGCATGAATGACACTCCCCTTAGGAAGATATATCAATTTTTTGAAACTGTATCCCCCTTGCCAGTCAAAATCCCAGTTGTTTATTTGAATCAATGGTACGTTCTCGCCATTAGGCTTGGTAGCATAAACCTTCCAGTGTGTCCCCAGCAGATGCATATGTGGCGAAACAGAAAGTATGCTGGCATCTTCCGGTAAAGTCCATGTTCCATGGAATTCTTTCTTAGTATTGGCAGGTATGACAAATGGTCCATTGGTCAACGTGCCAAAAAATGGAATCATAACATTACTTTTGATATATCTTTTTGCTTTTTGCGGGGCAAAAAATAAATTTACCGAAGTGGAATCTTCTTCCT
>Ga0172372_10001557_pt1 | contig 35598 bp, 42 predicted proteins | sample LakKiv5m_2_FD_114544 | JGI IMG/M metagenome (GOLD analysis project Ga0172372, IMG submission 114544) | Freshwater microbial communities from Kabuno Bay, South-Kivu, Congo - kab_092012_9.5m | ecosystem: Environmental > Aquatic > Freshwater > Lake | place: Democratic Republic of the Congo... | reverse complement strand
TGTATTTGAAGATAAAGTACCTGATCCAATTGCAATATTAGTTGAAATACTACCTGCGCCTAATCCTAAGTTTAGGTCATTAAAACTACCACCACTTATTGTTGTTCCTGAAATACTATCACTTATAAATCCCATATTTTTTTTAATTAAATGTTCCTGAAATTATCCAATTACCACCCACTCTTTTTTCAACTATAAAGTTTGCACCTGATATACTCATTCTCCATGAACCATCGGTAGATGAGTCACCAAAGTAAAGATATCCTGTTGATTCTATATATGTGTTTGATGATTGTAAAGTTGTTGCAGATAAAGTACCGTTTACTGTTAATCCACTAAATCCGTCAATATATGTATTTAAACTATTGTTTGTATTATCTGTTAAAGTAATAGTATTAGTTGAACTATCATATGTTACACCTGTTGTATAAATATCAGTTCCTCCAGTATAAAACCCACTAACATTAAATGTTCCTCCACTTGTGTTTGTAAATGTTGCCGTACCATTACTGTAAGTTCCTCCTGTAACATAAGTGTCTTGTGTTGAGATCCCCGTTAAATTGGCCCCGTCACCATATAGTGTTGTGGCACTTAAACTACCATTTACAGTTAAAGTTGATGTGGCTGCGGTTGTACCAATACCTACATTTCCATCACTTTGTATTCTCATTCTTTCTAATCCTTGATCGGTACCAAAAGTAATCGTTCCTCCTGTTGTTTGGGTTGATAAATCAAATGTTCCGCTAGTGTATCCCCAAGAAAGTTTTGCTCCATACACACTTGATGGAGTTCCAAAATATAATTGTGATGTGTTAATGTCTGTTGTAAAAAAACCAATATTATTATTATTAAAACCTTGTACAATAAAATTTGTGGTGAATGGTAATCCTGATGATGGTATTTGTGACGTACTGTTATTGACTTGTAGTTTTGATTCTGTACCGCCCGATGTTTTTAAGTATTCAATTCTACCAATGTTAACACTACCACCTGAATTAATTATAAAAGGTGTTGCGTCTGGATTTGCACTATCCTCAATTAAAACGGCGTTTCCGGCACCTAATTGACTTATGTATATTGCATCAGTTGTTGAATTAGCACTTATGTTCAACCCACCATTAATACCTAAAGAATCATAAATATTAGTCATTTTTTATCAATTTTTTTGTGTATAACCATCTCTTATGAAACCAAAATAATATTCTTCATTTTCAATTTCATTTTGATTATTATAATAAATTATTTTTTGTTTATTAATTACACCTTCTGTTGGGTGATCGACTGTATAATTTACAATTTCATATGTTCCAAAATATCCCATTAAAAATCAATTAAAACGTTTATTTGTTGTCTTACAGTCGTTGGGTTTGTTACCCAAGTCGGTGTAACCCATCTTATTTCTAATTTATCACCATTAACAACATATAAAGGTGATGATAAAATATAATTTATTAATGATGATGATGAATCGTAAGTTGCGGTTGTTGTTATAGTACTTGAAGTGGATTGTGTGGTATTATTTATTGTAAATGTACTTGTTTCAGATGTACCTAAAGTACCACCAACGGTTCGTGAAAATGCGACTTGTGTAACATAACCCGTTACCGGTGAAATTAACCTTCTACCATCACTTGCCGTTGTAACTGCAGCCAAATTAAATTGACCACCAATGTAGTAAGTTGATGAATCAACAGGACTTACCGAATTGTGACCAAATAATAAGTTAATTTTTCCTCTTGGTGTTGTAGATGAAAGGGATCCCCCGACAATAACTACTTTTATTCCGTTTAAAGAACTACTTAAAGTAACATCGACAGAATTTAATTGATAATTACTAACACTACCCAAAATTAACTGATTGGTGTTTGTGTCTATTATTTGTATTAATATTTCAGTAGTATTTAAATTATGAGTAATTGTTATTGGTATAGTGGCCGTGTAATTATTTGTTTGAGTGTATGTATATCCAGTACTTAACCCTGAAATAGAAACCGTACCTCCTGTATTATTTAATAAAGTTATTGTTCCCGCCGAATAAGTACCACCGGTTATGTTAATATCTGTATTACCGGTGTAAAACCCACTAACATTAAATGTCCCTCCACTTGTATTTGTAAATGTGGCAGTACCATCATTATATGTTCCTCCTGTAACATACGTATCTGTTAGTCCTGTTATAAAACCACTAACATCAAAAGTACCTCCCGTATTATTTGTAAATGTTGCAACACCGGTATTTGAGTTGTATGTTCCACCTGTTACTGTTAAATCAGACGCTAATATAGATAGACTGTCAGTAAAAGTAACGCCATCATTTCTACCAACAGTTAAATTGTAATTACTATTATTAAATGTAAGACCTGTTACGTAAGTGTCTCCAGTAATATTTACACCATTAACGTTTAAAGTATTTGCACTTAAACCATTAGTTATGTTTGTATTACCGGTTACTGTTAGAATACCATTAACCGTTAACCCTGTCACAATATTAAAAGTAGAATTAAATGTGGAACCTGAGTTATCAGATATTGTAAAAGTATTATTATTATATGTGAACGCAGTTGTAAATTTATCATTATCCGTAATTCCTGTTACATCAATTGTAAAATTTGGGTAGGTTCCCGTTACATTTATATTCGTTCCATTATTTAAAATAACCAGTTGGTCGGGACTACTATTTATGATCGTTACATCGCCGGTAGTTGTGTCAGCACTTAAACCAACCCCAACTGATAGTGAATTAACGTAACTTGTTTCTCCAGTATAAAAACCATTAACATTAAAAGTACCTCCTGTATTATTTGTAAAAATTGCAGTTCCATTACTATATGTTCCACCGGTTACTCTAATGTCTGTTGGTAAATTCTGATATGTTGTTGCAGATATTATGTTCGCACTTAAACCATTTGTAAAAATTGTAGACCCACTAACAGTTCCTCCAGTAAAAGTACTACCAGCATTTATTGTAACAGATTTTGTACCACCTGTTGGGTTTGTTATTGTTAACGTATTTGCAGAAAAAGTAAGCCCGCTAACCCCCAAACTTTGTAGATAATATAAATTATTATCCATTTCTTGTAATGTTAATTTGGCGTTTTTTGCGTCAGGAGGTAATATTCTTGTAACTAATGGCATTTTTTATTTTATAAATATAATGTTTATTCAAAATAGAACTCATCAACATAACCTTCCATTATATATCCATTAGTGACAAGACAATCAGGACACCAAAAATCTAAAAGATTAAATTTATTTTTTAACACTCTAAAGTTATGTTGTACTTGTGGAGAACCTAATGGTTCAACGTACATTCTAAATTGAGATATACCACCCATAAATGTTCCACCAAAATTTTGTTCCAATAAAATATTTGTTGAAAGTCCCGATAAAGTAGTTGCTGATAAAATGTTATTTGGAAATAATTCAGGATCTTGAGTGTATGATCCATTTGGTAGTGAACAACCTGAAAAAATTAAATGATCGTGTAACCCTTGCGTACCACCACCAAATGATAGATTGAATGGGACACCTACTTGTTTTTCTTTTTCTGTGTTTAATTCTCTTGGAATTATTTCTTCAAAATCTTCAATTACTAAAAACAAATATCCGTTAACATAAAGTTTTAGTGTTCCTAATCTATAATCTAATTCATCAAACCATTTTTTATCAAAACGTATTTTATGTATTTTCCTTTCGGGTGTAGAACCAGGATGTGTCTCAGGTGGTGAAATCAAATTAACTGACTGACCATCTATTGATGATTGTGTTGTAACAACCCTTAAATCATTTAATCCACCTAAATTTAATAAATCACATTCCTCTATTGTTTTATACCTTTCAAATACCGCACTTATCATTACCCATCTTTCTTCCTCTGTATCCCCACACTGTAATCCACAAATATCGTATATCGGTGGTGTACACACTTCTGTTATTGTGTATCCTGTTTGAAATGTTACCCCTGTTGTTTCACAATAACCTGTAGTAACACAATCTCCGGTTATTTTAATATATCTAACACAAAGACTCGGATTCAAAGGACACCCACTAAATTTTAAAGACATTGCGTTCGAAAGTACGTCAAACTTTGGATCTGTTTCTGGTAAAGGAACATTTTCAGTACTTGCACATCCACAATTACAACCGGTATTATGTATTGTTGTAAACCCACTACTTGGGTAAACTTTTATACAATCAGAATTTGTAACTCCTGTGTCTGAACATTTGCAAGTTTCAATACACGTTAGTTCGTTTGTATTTCTTGTATATCCTGTATCACTTGCAGGTGACCCACTTGCATTATGATAAAATTTATTTTCTGCTCTTGTACCAAAATAAAAAAATGTTCCAGCATTAGAAGGATATTTGTCATTTAAGTATTCTTGTGTTGTACTATTAATAAAATACTCATCAGTTATTCTTGGTTTTAAAACCATTTCGGCAGACCAACCCTTATTTACTCTTTCTGGAAATACTTCATAGTCATAACCATTTAATTTATAAAAACCTTGATAAAATCCTCCATATAATTCTTGGTAATATCCCTCTGTTGCTCCGCTTTTTGATACAATATTATAAACAGTTTCTTTTGGTCTTCCCGAAAATCTTACGTTTGGTGAATTAACCAAACTTCTAACTGGGTGCATTTTAAATCTACCATCCCTATAATAAGGATTAAACTTATACGTATTATCAACCCCTTTAATATAGTATAAAGTTTGACCAGTAAGTCCTGTAAATAACCCGTTGTCAGTACCAACCAAACCTACATCACAAATTCCAGTATACGCAGTATAACAACTATAATTTAAATTTTTTGGATTATAAAAATTAGATGAGATTAAAGTATTATTTGAAATATAATTACCAAAAGTAATATTTGATTGTAAAGTGTTTCCTGAATTGTCTAATTCTATACTTATAGGTAATCTGTTGCCGTCATTTTTTCCAATCACTTCAGTTGAGAATACAACTTCTTCGTCAAAATCTCTTTCATCTGACGGTAAAGTTAGATCAAAATACTGTCCGTGATTCAATTCAACAGAATATCTTGGATAATAAAATGAATTTAAGTTTTGCGTTGGCATCCTTTTTTATGATAAATACTTTATTCGCGGTATTTATAGGTAAAAGACTCAATGAAAACATATAAATATTCAACAAAGGAAAGAGCCGAAAGAGTATCAAAGTCTTTGGGGTGTTCAGGTTCACATTATCACAATGAAAATGGGAAAAGAAAATATATGCCTTGTAAGGATATGAAAACATTTAAAGAAAAAACAAAAAAAGAAACAAAAGGTAAAGAAAGTGAAGTTACCGAATTAGTTGACTTTGATGGTACTTGGTCTATGTCAAATATTCCAATAACGGACCCTCAATCAAGCATTAGAGGTGGTGTAACTACGGATAAAATAGTTGCACAAACCAAAACACCTAGAGATGTATTTATGAGAGGTGGTGTAAGTTTTAGAGGTGAAAGTGTAATGTCAGAAGAAGATATGGAAAAGGCTTTTGGTTTTCAAGATACAATGTTTATGGACTACAATGATACTGTAAAACATTATCAAAAAAAATTAAAGTTAGATAAAGATTCGGCTGAAGATAGGGCAATACAACAAGGTAAAAAACCAAATCTACATAAAAGAACACCAAAAAAAATAAAAAAGAAAAAAAATTTTATAGATAGATTAATATTAAAAGAAAAAGATATTGATGAAAATGAAAATTTAGGTGAAGATATTATTTTAGATAAAGAAGGTACACCAAAGGGTGAATTAACCGATAATTTAAAAAACATAAATCCTCTTTTAGTTAGAAACATTAAATCTTTAAAAAAAATGGCTAAAGAAAATGGGATCACAATACAAGAATTAATTAAGTTATTAAAAAATGAATAGTCAATTATATAATAACATTATAATTCTTCCTGATAGTCTAATAAAACATTTGGAAGTTTGTTTTGGTAGTGTTGGTGGTGACACGAACACTGAGGGTTGGAAAAGAAATCAAGAATTAAGACAAACAAAACAAGTCACTTACCAACAACTAAAAAGAATGAAAAATTGGTTTGACGGGTATAATGGAAATAAAGAAGACGCTCCTTTTATATTAAACGGAGGTGATAGAATGAATACTTGGTGTAATCATGCTTTAGAACATATGAGAAAAAGTGTTGATAGTGGTAAAAAAATAAAGTCGGATGCAGGTATGCAAAACCAATATTTAAAATCTCACGAAAAAAATAATTTTAATTTAAACGATAAACACACATCTACTGTCGACAATTTAAAAGTTGAGTCAATAAAAAAAGAAGTAGATAGTATTAATAAACTAATAAAAAAGATAATATAAAATGGGAGTACAAACAGGAAATCCGGATTTTTCACAACCAGATAATCAGTTGTCTAAATATGCCGAAGAACAAAGAAAAAAACTATTACCGCAAAATGCATTTGCGGTTGACGGTGACAAATATAGTCTTACTCACCCTGACGCCCTCTCTGATGGTGATAACATTGGTAGGGGTACTGGTAACTTTTTAGATATATATTCACAAAATATTGGAACTAGAACTGACGTTCAATCAAGAAAAGACGATTTAATAATAAATAAATATAGCTCAAGTAAACCATACTACAACCCTAAATAATGAAACTCTTAAATAACTTAAAAAGTTTAATAGTAGAAATTGCATCAATAGATGAAATACAAAGATCTATTGATAATAGGAATTTAGTGACCATATATTATGATGGTGACGAAGATGGTGGTGTTACAGGTAAAGGATATAGAACAATAGAACCTGTTTGTATTGGTTATCATAAAAATACAAATAATTTGGTTTTATCTGCTTGGGAAACTGAGGGTAGGTCATATTCAAGAGATAAAAAAGGAAATCCAATTCCGGGATGGAGATTATTTAGAATTGATAAAATATTTACATACAAACCATTATCGGATACCTTTAATGAAGTAAGACCAAAATTTAATCCTAATGGAGATAAAAGAATGTCAAGGATAATAAAAATAGTTAATTTTAATGTATAATGAACAATGAAATGGATTTAATGCAAAGACTTGCGGTGTCAAAAAAAATAATGGACAAGCATAGTGAAATAAAAAGAGGGGATTCTAGACCTTCTTTACCAATAGTGGAGGATTACCAACCTATTAATTCAAAATACAACATACCTCAAGAATTTATTTCTGAAAACAAAACTGAAACTTTCGATTCATCGGGTTATCTAGATAAAAATAGAATTTTAAATTCAAAATTGCCTGATGAAATAAAAAAATTAATGATTGAACAACCAATCGTTCAACCAAACACAATGTCTGGAGGTGCATCTATATCTAACGAGGTTATTGAAGGAGCACAAAGACTAATGAAAAAAGAAAAAATATCTGAATTACCTAAAACACAAAAACCAAAACAAAATATAACAGAAGCTCAAAACAACTCAAATATAAATTTGTCTGAAATAAAAAATATTATTAGAGACGTTGTTAGAGATACTGTTAGAGATGTGGTTAAAGAACAACTTAAAGAATCGGGGTTAATGGTTGAGTCAACAACTAACACAAATGAAGTTATACAATTTAAAGTAGGTGATACTTTGTTTGTTGGTAGAATTACAAAAGTTAAAAAAATAACAAAATAAAAGTCTTGTATCATCGACTTAATCCACCTCAAAAGGGTGGATTTTTTGTTTTATAGTGTTTATATTTTACTTAAATAAATTTTTATATGAGTAAAATTAAAGTATTGATATTACCCTCTGACAGAACAGGTGTTGGTAAATTTAGAAGTGTAGACCCCCACGTTATGTTACAAAATAATCATTCGGAAGAATTTCATGTTGACATAGATTATGACCCAAAAATTAATGATATAAATTATTGGAGACAATACGATATTGTGCATTTCCATAGAACAATAGGTCCTGACTATGAACAATCTCCTACAATAATACAAAGATTAAATACTTTAGGTATTATAACAATTATGGATTTAGACGATTATTGGCTACCAACAAAAGAACATCCGGTACATCAATTAGTTTTACAACATAAGTTACATGAAAAAATATTAGCAAATTTAAAAGTTGCAAAATGTATTACAACAACAACATCAATATTTGCATCAGAGATATCAAAATACAATAAAAATGTTTATATTCTACCAAACGCTATTAATCCTAAAGAACCTCAATTTCAAGCAGAAACTAAAAAATCAGATAAATTAAGATTTGGTTGGTTAGGAGGGTCTTCTCATTTACATGATTTAAAGTTATTAGACGGTACCTTCGCTAAGTTAAGTCCATTAAAAGACAATTTTAGTACATATCTTTGTGGATTCGATATACGCGGTACTGTTACTGAAATAAATAAAGAAACGGGAGAACAAAAACAAAGACCTATAAACCCAGAAGAAACTGTTTGGGCAAGATATGAGGAAATTTTTACAGATAAGTATAGATTAGTTGATGATGTACACAAAAATTTTCTTATGAAATTTAAAGAAGAAGATTATTTTCCTGATGTTGAACCATTTTATACTAGAATATGGACAAAACCTGTAACAAGTTACGCAGCTAATTACCGTTGGTTTGATGTTTCTTTAGCCCCTATAAAAAATCATATTTTTAATAGAGTTAAATCCCAATTAAAAGTTATTGAAGCGGGGTTTTATAAAAAAGCAATTATCGCATCAAACGTAGGTCCGTATACTATAGATTTAAAACACTCTTTAAAAAACGGTGAATTTGTTGATGGTAATGCGCTTTTAGTTGATGAGGTTAGAAACGGAGATTGGGCTAAATACATGAAGAAACTAATTCAAAACCCTAATTGGGCATATGATTTAGGACAAAGATTATACGAAACAGTTAAAGACACGTATGATTTAAATAAAGTAACAAAAGATAGAGCAGAATTATATAAAACATTAGTAAAATGATAAACATCCCTATTACCAAAATTTTATTCTTGGACATTGAAACTGTCGGTCTTTGTAAAGATTGGTCAACATGTCAAGAAAGCAACCCAAAAGTTGCTGAACAATTTGTAAAATATTTTGATTGGTTTTTAAAAAGGTTTCCTGAAGATAACTACGAAACAGATAGTTTGGAAGATGAACTACAAAAAACAAACGATGTTTATTTTAAACGTTCGGCACTTGTTCCTGAGTTTGCAAAAATTGTCTGTGTGTCGATGGCTTTTGTTATGGAAAATGGTGAAATAAAAAAACAAACATTCTCAGGTGATGACGAAAAAGAATTATTAATACAAGTTAGAAACTTACTTGATAGATGTCAAAAGTTAGATTTTTATCTTTGCGGACACAACCTTAAAAACTTTGATATTCCTATGATGGCAAAACGTATGATAATAAATGGGATTATGCCATCTAAATTATTACCGTCATACGATACAAAACCTTGGGAAGTAAAAGCAATTGACACAAAAGAAATTTGGCAATATGGGGCATATTCATCAATAGGTTCATTAGATTTGGTTTGTGCCACATTAGATATACCAACACCAAAAGATGGAGAAATAAATGGTGGTATGGTGCATGAAGCGTATTGGAATCATAATAAATTAAATGAAATTTCAGAGTACTGTGAAAAAGATGTTGAGGTACTAATAAAATTTATAAAAAAACTAAAACAATTACAATGATAGAAAAAAATGAATTTGACGACTTAGATTTAAATTTTTTAAAAGATTTAGATAATACAGACCCCTCAAGCATACTAAATACTTTAGGTATTAATATGAATGATATTAGTGGTTTTTTTGAAAACCAGTTTGATAAGAGAGTTGATTTAAACTATTCTAAAGATTTAGGGGTTGAAGACCCTGTTTACGCTTACGAATCCGATTCTGGATTTGATTTAAGATCAACTGAAGATGTTTGGGTTCAATCAAATGATAGGTCACTTATTTCTACAGGTTTAAGGTTTGATATACCTGATGGATTTGAATTACAGATTAGGAGTAAAAGTGGGTTAGCATTAAATCAAGGATTAATGGTTTTAAATTCACCAGGAACAGTTGATAGCGGATATCAAGGGGAAGTTAAAGTAATTATTTTTAATACAACAAAAGAAAGAATTAAAATATCTAAAGGACAAAAAGTCGCTCAGGCAGTACTTTCACCTGTTGTAAATGGAAAGTGGGTAAATTTAATTAAAGTAGAAGAAGTAAAAGAAAAAGATAGAAATAATCAAGGATTTGGTAGTACAGGTTTATGATAACAATAGGGTTCTCAACAAGAAAAATAGATCCAACATTTATTGAAATGTTGAAAAAAACTTCAGGGGTTTCAAAACCTGAAGTTATCCCTTTTGAAAATAATGGCGAATACTCATTAACTGAAGCATATAATAAAATATTAGAACAATCATCAAATGATATTGTTATTTTATGTCACGATGATATATATTTTGATTCAAAAAACTGGGGATCAAAAATATTAAATCATTTTAAAAGAAATCAAGATTATGGTATTTTAGGTTTGGCAGGAACCACAAACATGCCAAAATCAGGTAGATGGTGGGAAGACTTTTCAAAAATGAAAGGTATTGTAAATCACGAACATGAAGGAAAAAAATGGGAATCAAAATATTCACAAAGCAAAGGTAACCAATTGGATGATGTTGTTCTAGTTGACGGTCTTTTTATTGTTGTAAATAAGAATAACATTAAAAAAAGATTCAATGAAGAAATAAAAGGGTTTCACTTTTATGATGTTGATTTTTCTTTTATAAATTTTATTGAAGACGTAAAAATTGGTGTTATGTATGATGTTAGGGTTACACATAAATCAATAGGTCAAACTAATGAACAGTGGGAAAAAAATAGAGAGGTGTTTGCAAAAAAATATGAGGAAATATTACCTGTTAAAGTAAAAAAAAATTTTACAATAAATTCACCTATTAAAGTTTTACTTTCTTGTTTATTTTTTAAAACATTCACAGGATCAGAAATGTATGTTTATGAACTAGCAAAGGGTCTTAAAAAACTAAATTGTGATGTTACAGTACTATCAGATATTAATGGTCCATTATCAAAAATAGCACAACAACAAGGTATTAAAGTTTTACCTTTTAGCAATCCTCCTGGTTATAAATTAGGTGATGGAAAGTGGGGGTTTAACACGCCACAAGGGTTTCAACCGTCTCAACCAAATAATATGTACAGAGTATCTGAGGTCGACTTTGATATAATCCACACTCAACACACTCCGATCACAAATCAAATGTGTCAAATGTATCCTAATATTGATAAAATTTCAACAATTCATTCTGAAGTTATTGAACTTGAAAATCCTGTAATTAATGAAACAATTAAAAAATATATTTGTATTAGACCTGAAATACAGAAACATATAACAACAAAATTTAATATTGATGTTAATAATACTGAAGTAATTTATAATCCAATTGACACTGAAAGATTTAACACTAAAAACACAAAAGATAATGGATATGTTTTATTTGTAGGAACCTTAGATTATTTAAGAGAAAACGCAATTAAAGATCTTGTTGAATACACAAAAGAAATAGGTAAAGAATTTTGGATTGTTGGTGAGAATAAATCAAACTATTTAGATGATTTATTAAAAAATCGACATGTAAAATATTATAACGCAACAAATAAAGTTGAGGGGTTTGTTAAAAACTGTTCTGAAACTGCGGGTATACTTTTAGGAAGAACAACAATTGAGGGATGGTTATGTGGAAAACCAGGATGGATTTATAATGTGGATGAAAATGGATATATTTTGAATAAAGAAAAATATAACTTACCCGAAGATATAAATAAATTTGATAGTTTAGAAGTCGCAAAAAAAATAAAAGAAGAATATATAAAAATTTTAAGTTAATGAAAATATTAGTTTGTCTTGGGACTAGACCTGAATGGTTAAAAATAAAACCATTAATTAAATTAATGAACAAAAAAAATTACGATTTATTTTTTACAGGTCAACACGAAGACTTATTGAATGATATAAGTTTTGATTATAACGTAGAAGTCAAAAAAAACACTAATAGACTTGATGATATTATTACTTCTTGTATGATTAATTTCCCTACAGAAAAATATGATTACGTATTAGTGCAAGGAGATACGGGTTCGGCTTTAGGTTGCTCATTAGCTGCTTATAATAGAAAAATAAAAATAATACATTTAGAGGCAGGTCTTAGAACATATGATTTGGAAAATCCATATCCAGAAGAATCTTATAGACAAATAATATCGAGAATTTCATCAGTTAATCTTTGCCCAACGGACGTTTCATATAATAATCTTTTAAATGAAAGAGTATGTGGTAAAACATTTATTGTTGGTAATACTGTTTTAGATAACTTAATTGAATTAAAACATACGTCTGTATATGGTAATGATGTTTTAATAACACTACACAGAAGAGAAAATCACGACATAATGGATAAGTGGTTTTCAGAATTAAATAAAATATCTGAAAAATATCCATATTTAAACTTTATATTACCTATACACCCAAACCCAAACGTTAAAAAACATGAACATATTTTAAATAAAAAAATTAAGGTCACCAATCCATTAAATCATACAGATTTAATAAAAACACTTTTAAATTGTAAGTTTGTCATAACAGATAGTGGGGGTATTCAAGAAGAGGCAACATTTTTAAATAAAAAATCAATTGTTTGTAGAAAAACAACTGAAAGACCTGAAGGTATAGGTTCGGGCCATTTATTTTTATGTAATGAAACAAAAGATTTAGATGAGTTAGTTTACATAATTAATGAAAATTATTATATTAATACAGAATGCCCATATGGTGATGGGGAATCATCAAAAAAAATTATAGAAATATTAAAAAATGATTACAGTAATTCTTAACGGGTATAAAAGATCTTCACACTTTGAAAGACAATTAAAGGCGATAAAGTCACAAACTCTTAGACCAAAAGAAATAATGTTGTGGCAAAATAAAGGTGAAGATTTTGAACCGTCTTTAACTGAAAATACGACTCATGCAAATTGTAATAAAAATTTAGGTGTATGGGCAAGGTTTGCCTTTGCCTTGAATGCAAAAACAGAATATATTTGTGTTTTTGACGATGACACAATACCTGGTTCTAAATGGTTGGAGAACTGCTATAACACAATACAAACACATGACGGATTATTAGGAACTATCGGAGTTAAATTTTTAGACCCAAACAATTATATTAATAATGTAAGGGTTGGTTGGGATAGACCAAATGAAAAGACAGAAGTGGTTGATATTGTTGGTCATTCTTGGTTTTTTAAAAGAGAGGATTTAGCAACATTTTGGAGAGAATTACCAGATATTAATCACAGCCCTTTAGTTGGTGAAGATATGCATTTTTCATATACCTTACAAAAATACACAAATAAGAAAACTTATGTACCTCCACACCCACCGTCAGATATGGAAATGTGGGGAAGTAAACCAGACACCGCATGGTCTATAGGCACTGATTCTGCAGCAATATCAAGGGATTGGTTAAATATGAATACAATGAATCAAGCCTTTATTGGGTACATAAATAAAGGTTTTAAAATACTTAAAAACTTATGAAAACATTTATAGGACATTTTAATTTAATAAAAGAGTTATTAATTAAAAAAGAACATTTTGCGTTTTCTAGATTTTCTGACGGAGAATTAAGAATACTTCAGAACTTAGAAACAAGAATAGATAATAGTTTTTATCAAATAGGTGATACAAAATATCAGGTAGCACAAAACACTTATCACCCTGAAGATCACAAACATTGGGTTCCAGGAGAACATGAGTTTTATAGAACAAAACTTATGGAGGCATTCAAACATAAACAAAAAAATTATTTTGTAGGGTTAAGTTGTCGTTGTTGTGTTGGCGAAAATGATTTTAATCAACAAGTTGATTGGAGAGGGGGGGACGATGAATTTTTGACATGGTCTAACTTATTTGTAAATTCAAACTACCCTAGATTCATGTCTGAAATAGTACCAATTTTTAAAGACTTTAAAGTTGTTTATATTGTTAATGAAAATGCAAAATTAAAAAATTTACCCTTCAAACTTGAAAAAGACTTCAGAGTTGGTTATAATTGTATCATAAATAATTATGACTTGATAGAGGAAATATCTAAATGGATCGAGGAAAATAAAATTGAAAATTATCTTTTTTTATTTTCTGCATCATCTTTGAGTAATATGATGATACACCAACTTTACTCAAAATTTAGTAATAATACCTATATGGATATTGGTACCACCTTAAATTGGTTTTTAGAAATGAAAGGTAGTCGAGATTATCTAAGAGGTGGACCAACCTTACATCAAACATGTATTTGGTAAATTTTAAATCTTAATATATGGAAAATATAAAATGTGATAATCTTTTAGTCGGTAAAAATACTTTCATAGATCCCAGTGCAGTTATACGAGGAATAAATGGAAACGCAAAAAAAATAGTCATAGGAGACAACTGTTATATTGGAAAAGATGTACAGATAATTATAGATGATCTGACTATAGGTGATTATTCAAAAATACACCACCATACAAACATACATGGATATAAACCGTGTAAAATTGGACATAATGCGTGGATTGGACAATATTCAATAATTGACAGTATTGGTGGAACAACTATTGGTGACAATTGTGGTATTGGTTCCCATTCACAACTTTGGTCTCATATTAAATACGGAGACACATTGGAGGGTAATCGTTTTCTTTCTGATAGTCCTTTAATTATTGGTAAAGATGTTTGGTTCGTAGGTCATTGCATAATATCACCGATAGTTGCCGAAGACAAATCAATGGCATTAGCTGGTTCAGTCGTAACAAAAAATATGAAAGAGAACCACATATACGCGGGTAGTCCAGCCAAAGACATAACAGATAAAGTAGGTTGTCAATTTAATCCTACATCTATCGAGGAAAAATACAAAAAAATGATTTCTTATCTCAAAGAGACAAACTTAAAAAACATTAAAATAGTTACCAATACTTCAGATTTTGTTTTTGATAATGAAATTTCTTATTTTGATGTCGACACAAGGACTTACACAAAAAAAAGAACAGGAGATGAATTTAATTTTATGTCCTTTTTATTACCTGATAAAGCTAAATTTACACCACATGAGTTTTGATAGAAAAAATCATAATCCTTATCTTTTTGTTAAAAGATTCGAAGAATCAATAGCCAGTTATACAGGATCTAAATATGCTGTTTCTGTTGACAGTTGCACCAACGCATTATTTTTGTGTCTTATGTACAAAAAACATCTTGGTTATAATGAAAAAGTTATTATACCGAGTAAGACTTATTTATCGGTTCCTCAGTCAGTCATACATTCAGGTCATGAAATTATTTTTGACACAAGATTCGAATCAAATAATTGGAGGGGGATATATAAGTTAGAACCATACGATATTTACGACGCAGCCAAAAGGTTAACATCGAACATGTATATACCTAATTCATTCATGTGTTTATCTTTCCATATTAAAAAACATCTAAAAATAGGCAAGGGTGGAATGATATTGACTGATGACGAAAAAGCTGTTGAATGGTTTAAAAAAGCAAGATATGAAGGTAGAAGTGAAAAACTTTATCATGAAGACGACATTGATATGTTAGGTTGGAATATGTATATGACACCCCAACAAGCATCACAAGGACTTGCTCTTATGCAAAATTATCCAGATCATATGCCGGATATTGGTGAAGATAATGGGTATAGAGATTTGACAGAATTTAGTGTATTTAAAAATTATAAAAAAATATGATAGATAACTTTTGTATTATTGTTAATACTGTATCAACATGTAGTGACATTTGGGAAATGTTTGTTTTTCAATTGAAAAATCACTTCCCAAATCAAAAAGTATACGTTTTCACAGATGAAGACAATCATTTATTTAATGACTTTGAAGTGGTAATTTATAATAAAGATGATGATTTTAGAACACAATATTATAATTGTCTAAGTAAAGTAGAAGAAAAATATTGTTTGAACATGAACGATGATTATATTTTATATGATAATGTTAACCTAAATTCGTTACATAATATTTTAAATGTATTGAGAACCGATGATACTATTTCTTTTGTTAGAGTAGGTAAAGGTTACAACAACACAGATAAAAAATACTCAGAAACTTTATACTACTTAAATCCATCGGTACCCTTTTTTTATTCTCAAACAGTTGCTTTTTGGAAAACAGAAGTATTACTCAAGATTCATGAATTATGCCCACCATCTAGTATTGGTAGGAAGGATAATTTACCACAACTAGAGGTACTTGCAAACAAAATATGTTGTGATTTAAATTTGAATGGTCTTTACCATTTTGATGGTGAAAATAAAAGGGGAATGGCTCACTATGACTCTAAAATATTTCCATATATTGCGAGCGCACTTGTTGGCGGTAAGTGGAACTTAATGGAATATCCTGAAGAATTGAAGCCGTTAATATCTAATTACAAAATAAATTTACAAGAAAGGGGATTATATGAAAGTTATTGAAAAGCTTATTTTAGAAATACCAGGCACTAATACCCATTATTTTAAATTAGAAAATTACAGTAACCAAAATAGTAATGAATGTTTGTATTTTGGTTATACTTTTTTAGAAAATGGTACAGACCAGAATTTGTTATCATCATTTGAAAGAAACGTGTATTTGAATGTTACGATGCCGACAGAATTTTGTAGTCCACAAAGTACAGATGCTGACAATAATTTTGACGAAATATGGACTATCTGTCCGTATAGTAATAAGTGGTTGAATGAAATAAAAAATACAAATAAGTATAAAACCATTTTTTATCCATTTAATGAACAAGATATTCCGAAAACATCTAAAAAAAAATACGATGTAGTTTATCATGGTGGATTACATGGAGAAAAATACGTAGAAATGATAAAAATAATTTCTAAATACAATTATAGGTATGTGACACAAACATATGGGATAAATCAATTGACACAATCAATGATGAGTTATGCAACAAACACAAACCTAACAAATGAAGATAAAATAAAAATTATATCTGAAAGTAAAATTTCTATATGTTTTAACAGTTTTGAAGTTCGGGGGGCATCTGATTTACAAAATGTTAAATCAAGAAAAGAATGGCAAAAAAATGAAGCATTTAAACATGTTGATGATTTAAAAATAATACCACAATTTAAATCAAGGTGTAACGAGGCAGCATTTAGTAAAACTTTAAATTTAGTACAAAGGGATCCTTGGAATATTATTGAAAGATATTATGATAAAGACGAGTTTGTTTATTTTGACTCAATTATTGATCTACCTAAAAAAATAGATTATATTCTTAATAATTGGGAAAGTCATTTACCAATTGTTGAAAAAGCATATAAAAGATCTTTAGAATACACTTCTGAAAATTTATACAATATAATAAAAAATAAAGAAAATAAATATGACTTGCAAATCCTGTAAAAGTAAAAACATTGATACTATTTTAGATCTTGGGGAACACCCTTGGTGTAATAATTTTTTGAGTAAAGACGAATTAGGAAAAGAACCTTTATACCCATTAGTGTTAACACAATGTAACGACTGTAATTTATTACAACTTAATTACGTTGTTCCTAAAGAAATTATGTTTAAAAACCATACTTATGTTTCTTCTACAACAAAAACTTTAAGTAAACATTTTTTAGAGTTATCGGAAGAAAATAAAAACCAATTTAATCTTACTGAAAACGATTTAATTTTAGACATCGGTGGGAACGATGGGACACAATTAAAACAATATCAGTCAATAGGTTTAACAAATGTGTTAAATGTAGAATCTGCCGACAACATATCAGAATTATCAACCAAAAATGGAGTTAGAACTATTAATGATTTTTTTAATGAAAAGGTTGTTGATGAACAAATAGGTGAAAAATCTGTTAGTTTAGTAAATGCTTCTGGTGTATTTTTTCACTTAGAAGAACTTCACAGCGTTATTAGAGGTATCAAAAAATGTTTAAAGGATAACGGAGTTTTTGTTGTTCAATTTATGTATGCAGGAACAATGGTTGAAAAACTAAATTTTGATGGAATCTATCATGAACATTTATGTTATTATACTTTAGACAGTTTGTCTAATTTATTGAGTCCATACGGATTAAGAATTTTTGATTCTTATTATAATGAAATACATAGTGGAAGTATTATTGCTAAAGTTTGTAAAAATGATGCAGAATATGATCAAACAAGTAGACATATAAACACATTAAAAGAAGATAAAAAATATGACAAAAATAATTTTTTAAAATTTGCAAATATTGTAAAAAGTAAAAAAGAAGATTTAAAAAATTTATTGACAGAATTAAAAGATAAAAACCCATCAGCTAAAATTTATGCGTATGGGGCACCAGCAAAAGGTAATACACTATTAAATTATTTTGGTATTGACAATACTCTTATTGATAAATGTGTTGAAGTTAATGATCTTAAAGTTGGGTTATATTTACCAAAAAGTCATATCCCTATAGTAAAAGAAACGGTAAACGACGTTCCTGATTATTACCTATTACTATCTCATAATTTTGCAGATGAGATAATAGAAAAAAATAAACCCCTTATTGAAAATGGTGTAAAATTTATTATTCCTTTTCCTGAAATACAAATTATATGAAAAATTTTTATGATAATAATGATCTTGAAGATCTTTTAAATGGGGGGAAATATGAAATCCCAAAAAACATAAAACAAATTAAAATAGATGTTGGTTTGGCAGGAGAAGCTCCAAATAGCTCTATTTGGCTGTCTGAGACAGATGATAGATATGTATTTGGATTTGAACCACTAACACATCATTGGTCAATGTTATCAAATTTTGACGCCGCAGAAACAACTAGACCATATCCATATGATTTTAAAATTTTACAACTTCATGATAATAGTATTAAATTAAATAGAAAAACGGTTTGTAGTATAACAAATAGATTTACAGGAATAAGATGTGCTATTAATAATGTGGATCAAATAACTGAAATGGATTTTTATGAAATGGATAGACATTTAGGGGCATCCGGATCATCAAGTCTATTACCACCAAGTGATCAACATCCATGGAAACTTAATGATGTTATAAAAATAAAAACAATCAGTTTAGAGATGTTTTTAAATAACATTCCTTGGGAAAGATTTGAATTTATTGAGCACATAAAAACAGATTGTGAAGGAAAGGACTTTGATGTTGTAAAAAGTATTGGTAAATATTTGGATAGGGTTGTTTATATAACCAGTGAAATGACAAATAATCGTCATCATGTTGTCGGATCTTGTAATCCTGATGAGTTTATTAATTTTATGTTACAAAATAATTTTAAAGTTATTGATCAGATAGGTGGAAATATTAATTTTGTTAATAACAAATTTTTAAATACAGACATCATAAAAACCCTTAATAATAACACTTTAGGGTATTAAATTATAAATAAAAAAATGAAAAGAGTATTAATCACGGGAGGTGCCGGTTATTTAGGTTCAGTTTTAGTTGACCTTTTATTAGAAAAAAATTATATAGTTACTGTTATTGATAATTTGTTATATAAACAAACATCATTAATAAATTATTGTCACAACAAAAATTTTAATTTTATTTTTGGTGATGTTAGGGATAAAAAACTTTTAGACGAACAAATTTCAAAACATGATATAATAATACCATTAGCAGCAATTGTCGGAATGCCAGCATGTGAGGCTAATCCCGAATTAACAATACAAGTTAATTATGAACAAGTAAAAAATATTGTTGATTCGTCATCAAAAAATCAGATAATTTTGATACCAAATACTAATTCACAATACGGATCATCAACAGAAATTATAACTGAAGATAGTCCATTTAATCCTTTATCCTTATATGCGAAAACAAAGTGTGATGCCGAAAAAATAGTTTTAGATTCAGGAAATGGAATTGCTATGAGATTAGCAACGGTTTTTGGTACATCACCAAGAATGAGAATGGACTTATTGGTTCAAGATTTTGTATATAAATCAATTACTGACGGTTACTTAGTATTATTTGAGTCTCATTTCATTAGAAACTATATACATGTTAGAGATGTTGCAAACACATTTTTATTTATGATTGAAAACTATAAGTTATGTAATAATAACGCATTTAATGTCGGCCTTAGTTCTGCCAATTTAACTAAACTACAATTGGCTGAAAAAATAAAAACGTTTATACCTGATTTGGTTATTGTGCAAAATGAATTTAAAAAAGATCTTGATCAAAGAAATTATATGGTATCAAATGAAAAATTAGAAGGTAAAGGATGGTCACCTAAACATACTCTTGATGACGGAATTGAAGAATTAATAAAAACATATAAATTAATAACTAAATTTAAAAATAAAGATTTTACTAACCTTTAATGAAAAATATATTAATAACCGGTAATCGGGGGTTTCTTGGTAGACACCTAACAAAAAAGATAATGGATCTTGGTTGGAATATTTATGAATCCAACACGTCTGTTGCAAATCTTTTGTCAGAAAATAATTTACACATATATAATAATATTAAATTTGATTATATATTTCATTTGGCGGCACACACAAAAGCAGGTGATTATTGTCTTTACCATAAAGCAGATCAGTTTGAAATAAACCAAACAATAAATACAAATATTTTAAAGTATTGGAATCACTATCAACCACAAGCCAAACTAATTGCAATGGGAACAAGTTGTTCTTACTCTTGTGATTTACCAATGTCTGAAAACAATTATTTGTTAGGTGAACCAGATCAAGGTTTATATACGTATGCAATGACAAAAAGAATGTTATTGGTTGGTTTAAAATCGTATGCCGAACAATACGGACTAAAATATATGTATTATATACCGTCAACTTTATATGGTGAAGAGTTTGATATTTTAGATAGTCATTTTATATTTGATTTAATTAAAAAAATATATTCAGGTAAAAAATTTGGATCTCCTGTTGAACTATGGGGGGACGGATACCAAAAAAGAGAATTGGTGTATGTTTATGACGCGATTGACATAATCTTAAAAACATTAGATAATGATAATGAAATATTAAATTTGGGATCAGGTGTTGAATATACGATTAGATATTACGCAAATACGATATGTGATTATTTAAAATATGATAATACAAAAATATTTTACGACACAACAAAATATGTTGGGGTAAGATCAAAAAAAATAGATGTTAATAAAATAAAAACTTTTATTCCGGATTTTAGATTTACCAATCTAAGTGAAGGTTTAGAAAAAACAATAAACTATTATATAAATAAAAATGAAAATTAAAACGGACTACCCGATTTGCTTTGATTCACCGGATTATTACGAACCTGTTGGTGCAGTTAATGACGACAACTCAAATGAAAAATACGCGGATGAATTAGAAAACAAATTAGGTAAAAAATTAAATTATTTAGAACTTGGTTGCGCAGGAGGAACATTTATTGACCTTTTAGTTTCAAAGGGTCACGACGCATATGGTATTGACGGCACAGATCATCCATTAAAAATATCAAGACCTGCATGGCTTAAATATCACAATGAAAGATTATTTACTTGTGATTTATCTAAACCTTTTGAAATAACCGATAATCCATCATTTGATGTCGTATCCGCATGGGAATTTATGGAGCATATACCAACAGATTCTATTGATTTTATTTTATCAAAAATTTATCAGTTATTGGATAATGATGGAATAGTTATTTTTGGTATATCAATGGCCGAATGTTCGCACCACCAATCTGTTTTTTCACAACAAATATGGAATAATAATTACTTTAGTAAACTTTATGAAATTTATGATTATGATTTAAGTAACAAATATAGAGAAGATTATATTGGTGATCATAAAAGTTTTTTTACTATTCTAAAAAAGAAACCAAACATGGAAAATTTGTCAGATTTGTTAATAAAAGAACATGAACAAAAAGAATTTTTAAAACAATAAATATAAAATTATGGAAAGAAAATATTTACCTACATTAAGTGAGTTAGTTGACCGTTTAAGTATTGTACAATTAAAAGAAGTTTTTATTAGCGATCATAAAGACGAATATTCAAAAGAAATTTCTGACATTGTTCACGATATACAATTAATTTTAGATCAGAGTAACAGTATTATGAACGCCGAAACTATAAGGGCAATTATCGTATTATCACAAATGAATTTACATATTTGGCACAATGAATCTAACTACAGAAAAGGAATAAAAGATGGTAACAATTTAGAGTTGACTCATGGTCTTAATGGTATTAGAAATACGGCAAAAAATAAAATACAAGAGATAAATGGAGGTAGAAAAGATTATAAAATTGATTGTTTAGCGGCAGAATTTAAAGATTGGGAAATTAGTTGGTGAAATTATTATGAGTGATTTAAGAAATGACATTATAGAACTTTTCACAAAAACTTACAAAAATGATTTGTGGAATATGGGTAGAGGTGAGTCTAAATCAGGTTTAGGTTCGTCATTAGATTATACAATAAATTTTCGTAGAGAATTGGTTGAAATAATTGAAAAATACAACATAAAAAAATTATTTGACTGTTCTTGTGGTGATTGGAATTGGATGAAAGCTATTTCTTCCCACCTACCTGATTATATAGGTAACGACGTAGTCCGAGACTTAATAGATGAAAATAACATTAAATATGGTAACGAAAAAATAAATTTTGTTTGTAACGATATGTTATCACAACTAAAAACTTACAATGATGATGAATTAGATTTAGTGGTTTGTAGACATACTTTAGAACACTTAACTACTGATTATTCTATTAAAGTTTTACTTGAAATAAAAAGAGTTAGTAAATACGCATTAATTACAAGTGCTAAAAATTCCGATAATGAAAATCACGATCTTAATATGGATGGTCATAGTGGTAGAATGGTAAATCTTAATAAGGATCCATATTTGAACTATATTGGAAAACCTATGTATAGATTTTTTGATCATGTTGGTCATGAAAAAGTAGACGTTACGGGAGACCCAAATGGTTGTTTTGGTTATTTATACAAATTTTAATTATTATGAAGATATTAGTTATTGGTGACTCATGTCAAGACGTTTTTATTTATGGTAAATGTGAAAGGTTATCACCCGATGCCCCTGTACCTGTTATGATACCATTAAAAACAAAAAAAATGGGTGGGATGGCATTAAATGTTTATGAAAATGTTAAATCATTAGATTTAGATGTTGAAATAATAACAAACAAAAAAAAAATAACAAAGACAAGATATATTGATGAGGTTTCAAACCAACAAATATTAAGAGTTGATTCAGAAAAAAATGGTTATGATCGGGTTGAAAATTTAAAAGAAATAAATTTTGAATTATATGACGGTATAATAATATCAGATTACAATAAAGGATTTTTACATTATGATGATATAGAATATATTTGTAATAATCATGGTTTAGTTTTTATTGATACTAAAAAAATAATTGATGAAAAATTTATTAATTGTAAATTTATAAAAATAAATGAAAAAGAATACTTAGATAATCTTAAACAAAGTGATTTTTTAAACACAATTAAAAATAAATTAATCATTACTTTGGGTAGTAGGGGATCTAAACATAAAGAAAAAATATATCCAGTAGAAAAGGTTGAGATAAAAGATATGGTAGGTGCTGGTGATACTTTTATTTCAGTATTTACATATAAGTTTATTTTGACTAATAATATTGTAGAGTCAATTAGATTTGCTAACGAATGTGCAACAATAATAGTACAACATAAAGGAGTAAATAAAATTGGTGATTTTATAAAAATAGATAAATGACAAGAAAAAAATCTCAACCACAAACTGAAGAACAAGAATCCAAACCTTTTTCAAAAAAAGATTTTATAAATTCAGTAATCAAGAAAAAAGTAAAAAATAAATTCCTTACAGAAAATCAAGAACATTACTACAACCTTTTGAAAAACAACCAAATAACCATTTGTTCAGGACCTGCTGGTGTAGGTAAATCATACATAGCGATGAAAGCGGCGGTAGATTTATTAATGGACCCAACCAATCATTATGAAAAACTCGTTATTGTTAGACCAGCAGTTGAGGCGGAAGAAAAACTTGGTTCATTGCCGGGTAATTTAGAAGAAAAATTAGATCCATACATTTTTCCATCTTATTATCTATTAAACAAAATTATAGGTAAAGATGCTCGGGAAAAATTAAAAGATGCTGAAATTATTGAGGTATTCGCATTAGCTTACATGAGAGGAATGAATATAGATAATACAATTTTAATATTTGAAGAAGCTCAAAACTCAAGTCCAAATCAAATGAAATTACTATTGACAAGAATAGGTTTTAATAGTAAATTCTTTATATCTGGAGATATTGAACAAACTGACCGTTATAAAGACAAAAAACAATCAGGTCTTTATGACGCAATTATAAAGTTTAATGATGTAAATGATGTTGGTGTATTTGAGTTTGGAGATGAAGACGTTGTAAGAAACCCACTAATTAGTAGAATATTAAAAAAATATGAAGAGAATAGGGATCGAAATTAACGGAGTGTTAAGGGACACTATTGGTAAATTTACTCAGTTATATGAAAAACATATGATTGAAGAAAAAGAAGATGAATCAAAAACCTACGAACTTGACATGTCCGGTAATACCGAAGAGTTAGTACCAAAAGAAAATTTTGAATATAAAATTTTAAGTGATGTTACTTCATTAAATTTGATGGATCATTTTAGTTTCAATAGTGAAGACGAATTATATAATTTTACATATGAAGATTTTGCAATGCAAATATTTGGTCATGCAGGGTCAACAGAAACATTTACATTCAACGATTTAAATGATTTATATATTAAATACAGAGATAATAATGAATTATTAATTGTTTCAGATGAAATGGGTAAATCAAAACCGGCTTCGTTATTTTTCCTCTCAAAGTTCGGATGTTTATTGGAAAATGTTAAATTTTACTCAAATGTAACAATTAATTCTCTTTGGGATGAGGTTGATATTTTACTTACATCAAATCCTACATTATTATTAGAAAAACCGAACAATAAGGTAGTCGTTAAATATAACACTACATATAATAAAAACGTCAGTTGCGAATATGAAATAAATTCATTGAAGGAATTTGACAAAATTTTAAAAACAATTTTATAATGTTGAATTTTTTAGGTGAGAATTATTATCTAGATATAGATGAATTAGAAAAACAAGTTAGTTATGAAAAATCTGTACTACCCGTTTCATTTACTGGAGACACTGAGCAATCTCAGGAACAACAAATAAGTGTAACAAGGTACGATACATTTAAAAGTCTAATAGAAGTAATATTAACAGAAAGAGAAGAATTGGATGAAAGTTTAGGTATACACGGAGCGAAAGATTTAACAATACCGTTTAAAATCGCATTCAATACACTATTAATAAACAAAATAATAAAAAAATTTTAAAAGATGGATTTAAGTAAAATAGAAAAGTTAGAACAGTCTATTGAAAATCTGAAAAATAAAAGCGCTAGAGTTTATTTTTTAATTCAAGACACAAAAGGCAACCCAAGAGCCGGGGTTAAGTATATTTACGATATTGCGTTAACGCTTAAAAGAAAAGGGTTTAATTCAATAATAATACACGAAACAAAAGAATTTCAAGGAGTTTCTTCTTGGTTAGATGAAAGTTATTCTGAAATACCTCACCAATCAATTGAGGGTCAGGATTTATCAATATCTCCTGAAGATTTTGTGGTTATACCAGAACTTTATGGTCATGTTATGGATCAAATTAAAAATTTTCCTTGTGGTAAAATTGTTATTTGTCAATCATATGATTACATGTTAGAAACATTACCACCAGGTGTTACTTGGGAACAATATGGATTTATGAAATGCATCACTACTAGTGAAGAACAAAAAACATACATAAACCAAATGATGAAGTCAGTAAATGTGGATGTAATATCTCCTTTTATTTCTGAATGTTTTAATAAAAAAGATAAACCAGATAAACCAATAGTTGCAATTCACACTAGAGAACCTAGAGATACTGCAAAAATTATAAAAAGTTTTTATTTGAAATACCCTCAATTCAGATGGATAACATTTAGAGATATGAGAGGTATTAAACAAACGGATTTTGCAAATTTTTTAAAAGATGCCTATATTTCTGTTTGGGTCGATTCTGAATCAGCATTTGGTACTTTCCCAATAGAATCTATGAAATGTGGTACTCCAGTTATTGGTAAAGTACCTAATATGAAACCTTCTTGGATGAGTGAGTCAAATGGTGTGTGGACATATGAATTTAATGAAATTATAGATGTTGTGGCTAACTTTACACAAAATTGGTTGGAGGACAATATTAAGGTTGAGTTATATGAAAAAATGCAATCTACCGCTAATGATTATTGTGACAAAGAAAAATTTCAATCCCAAGTATTTAAAAATTTTAATGAATATTTTAAAATAAGAACAGAATCGTTTTCCAACCAATTGGAAAAAATAAAAGTAACAGAAGAAGAAGAAAATAATTAATTATGGAAAATATTAAATCATTAGATGTGTCGGTAATTTTACCAATAGATTCGTCAAAACATAGAGACTTTGAAAGCTATTTCTCAAAGTGTATAGAGTCAATCAAATTTCAAACAATTAAAATAAATGAATTAATAATTGTACACTCAGGTGAGCAACATTTGAAAGAAATACTAAACAACTATGACTATAGTGGTATCACTGTAAATATAATAGAAAATAAAAGTTCTTTTGATTATGCGTCACAAATAAATCTAGGTGTTGAAAATTCTAAAAGTGAATGGGTTTCCTTTTTAGAATTTGACGATGAGTTTTCAAGCATATGGTTCAAAAATGTTAAAGATTATGTTGAATCTTACTCAGATGTAGACGCCTTTTTACCTCTTGTAGTGGATACCGATGAAAAGGGTATGTTTGTTGGGTTCACAAATGAAGCAACATTTGCAGTAAGTATGAATTCAGAAATAGGATATCTAACAAATGAACTATTATTAAATTATCAAAATTTTCAATCAAGTGGTATGGTTATCAAAAAAGATAAATTTAAAGATTGTGGAGGATTTAAAAAATCTTTCAAATTGACATTTGTTTATGAATTTCTTTTAAGATTAACCTATAACTCAATAAAAATTATGACAATACCTAGAATTGGTTATAAACATATGAATTTGAGACATGGTTCCATATTTTGGAATTATAAATATGGTGAGAATAAAATTTCAGATGATGAGGTTACTTTTTGGTTAGATTCGGCAAAAAAAGAACATTTTTTTACTATGGACAGAAACATAAAATTTGAACCACAAAATGTTTAATGTTTTCAGAAGATGTTGAAAATAGTCAAAATGAATTAGAGAACAAGTCAGGAAAAAAAGTAAAAAAAAATAATTACTTTGATGTTCGTGAAGAAAATGCGGTTGTAGATTACATAAATGCAACAACCAAAAAAGAAAAGGAAGATATATATAATTCATACTTAAAGGATCCATTAGATAAAATGATAGATTCAATTATAAGAAGATATAAGTTGTATCGTAAAGGTATGGAATATAATGACATTCATTCTGATACACATTCTTTTCTAATGACAAAAGTAGATAAGTTTAAACCCGCAAAAAATAAAAAGGCCTATTCTTATTTTGGGACTATTTGTAAAAATTATTTGATGGGTCAAATTTTAAAAGATCAAAAAGATACAAATAGAAAAATATCATACGAAGACATATCATCAACTTTAGAAAATAGACCAGATATGGTTTATTATATGGAATTTGAAAGTTATGACGCTCAAAAAGTTATAGATGAATTTATTGTGGATTTACAAAATTATTTAAAAACCGCAAGTTTAAACGAATTTGAATTAAAATTAGGTTACGCACTAATAGACCTTTTTCATAGTCAGGGTGACATTTTTATATCAAATAATAATAATAAATTTAATAAAAACGTTGTTTTATTTTTTCTGAGAGAAATAACAAATTTAAACACAAAAGAAATTAGAAACTATCTTAAAAAATACAAAATACTTTATCTTGAAACTCTAAAAAAAATAAATCAAAGGTAAAATATTTATTATTATGAATAGAACAAGAAAAAAAGAAATTAACTTATCAAAAGACTCTGTTTTAAGTCTAATGCAGGAGATATATAATGAATTGGTTGAACAAAGATCAACGGCAATAAGAATACAGAACAAAATGTTATCTATGTTGAAAGAACCTGAGGATATGACATTAATTGGTCCAGTAATAGAAAAACAACAAAAAATTGTAAATGATGTTACTGAAAAAAAACTGTCATTATCTAAGTTACAGTCAACACTTTGGGAAAAGTCTAAGGGCGGTAAAGAAGAAACTTTTACATTAACCGATATGGATGATGAAATACTACAAAATTTAATAAAAAAAGACGTAGATAACAATAAAAATTTTACTTTATAATATGGCGTTAGACCTAAATGATAGTTACAATAAAGCAAAATCAAGGGTTTCTGCCGCTCAAACTGTTGTTGAAAGTAAAAAAAATGAAATCCTTTTAAAAAAACAAAAAGCCAAATCATCTTTGGACGAAACAGTAAAAAAAACAAAAAAACAAATAAATGAGTTAGAGGGTAATTTTAATAATGTTAAGAACGAAATTAAAAGTAACGTTAAAAACCAACTTGAACAACTTCTTGATTTATTTAAACAGTCATTACCTAAAACAGAAAATAAATCTTTGTCTACTATTGTTAGATTTTTTCTTGAGGCAGCAAACAATACGAAAGAAAAAATGAAAGAGGAGTTGGTTTCTGAAATAGTATCGACTATTGGATGTTCAGAAGAGCAATCATATAGTGATGTTGTTACTGGTTCGGGACAAAACATATATATTAAAGTTAGTCAAGTAGACCTATTCAAAGTTTTACAGTATAGTCCGGACGATCCTGACGCTAAATTTTTTTATGAAAAAGAAGAAAATCAACCAGGTGTTTTTCCGTTTTCGTTAGATAGACAACTTTACAAAAGACTTCAAACCGCACAGTCTTTACAGACAGAATATGGTACAGGTTTAATTGGTGAGTCGGGTCAAGACTTATTTGATATAAATTACGTTAGTCAATACCCCACTCCAACAGGTAACGTTTACGGAGATTTTTTTGAAGTTAAACTTAAACCGCAATTAAATAATAGAACTTCTGTGTCTGATTTTTTAAGAGATTATTTTAATTCTATAGAAATTTTAGATTTAAATAAATTAGGTGCGGATTTAATGAACTCGCTTACCCCAAGTTTGACTTTTAATTTAAAAATTAATTCAGACCAAATGAGAGAAGAAAAAAAGTTTGATTTAATATTAAAAAGAATTATGGGTATTTGTTCGGCACCTCCTCAAAAAATAGACGTTCAAGGAACTGCAAAATTATCAGAGGTTGATAATATAGATGATTCTTTTTTTGAGGTTTCTAATCAAGAATTAAGAAATATTGAAAATGAAATTAATAATACTATAAATGGGGTTGTTGAATTTGAAGATTGTGATTCACTTAAATTACCTTTAAATGTTCAGGCAACTAGACAAAGTTTAGAAGAAATAATAACAGAAAATAAAGATTCAAAAAAAATTGATAAAATAATTCAGTCAATAGACAATATGAGTAACGATCCTGAATGGAAAAATTTAATACCTAAGTTTGGGTTGGATTTGAATCTTAAATTAAATATAGAAACAGACATAATAAAAAAATTACCAAGAATTGTATTTAAAAGCATCTTATCACCAAAAGTTGTTTTAGGGTTTTTAACTATGGTTAAAGCGACCGTAAATAATCTTAGTATCACCAACTCACCAGCGGTAATTGACGATCTTTTTGATGACATAAATGATTTTATGAAAGTTTTTAAAAAATTTACTGTTAATTATATGCAAAAAATAACCACAATATTTGTTCAAGAATTATTTAATATAGTAAAAAAAAACATAAAACAACTTGTACAAAATATTTTAAATGATATAATTAAAGAATCTAAAAATAAACAAATTACGATGTACTCATCAATTGTTTATATACTTCTAATAATTGGTCAAGCATTTATTGATTATAGGAATTGTAAAAGTGTTATAGATGAGTTATTAAAATTATTAAATTTAGGTTTATCCCAATTGAATATAGGGTTACCTCAGTTTGTTTTGGCTGGTTCAGCTCTTTTAGGTGGGACATCAGACACAAGGTCATTTTCAAATGTAATACAAAATTTTCAAGAATTAGGTCTACCAACAGGTGACGCACCTGACGGAGAACCTAACCTATTTAATCAAGCAATTTTTTCAACAATAAAGGGGTTATCAAAAGAAAACGCAGAAAATGGAAAAACCGAAATTTTTATACCCCCACTAACAATAACACCTGCCGGAATAACATTACCTTCTAAAGGGTTTGGAAAATCTTATTAATATGAATAAAGAAGAAGTTTTAAAAATATTAAAAAATTACAAAAACAGCACAAACGGTGACTTAGAAAAAGTTATGGATTTCTTGAACGAAGATTTTGAAAAAACAAAAGATGTTTTGATAAAATTGTCGGAGCATTTAGATATTACTAAAGATTCTTACGATAAAATATATATAGAATACAAAAAGAGAACTAATGGATCAGTCTAAAATAATAAACAACTTACCAATACAGTTCACCCAACAAATATTTTTTGGTACTTGTGTTGATAACAATGATCCTCTTATGTTAGGTCGTATTAGGGCATATGCAGATCATGATTATGTTGAGTCGTTATCTAATGTTTATCCTGGATTTGATCCTGATAGCAGTACTCCTGAAGTTAATGGTCCGTGGTCACCATTAGATCCTTTTATTTATTTACCTTTATTACCTTATTTTATAAATCAATCACCAAAAGACGGAGAATTAGTTACTATTTTTTATTTTAATAATAGAAATCAAGTTGGTAGAAACAAATTTTACATGATTGGTCCATATTCTTCACCAACATCAACAAATACTGACGATGAAAGGACCCAAAGAAAACATTTAGATTCTGGTTATAAACTAAACAGCAATAGTTTACCTAATATAAAAGATAGTGTCGGTAACTATTATAACCCTAACTCTAAAGGGGTATTTGCAGAACCAATAGATATATCAATACAGGGTAGGGATACCGCAGATATTATAGTAAAAAAAGATACTGTTCTATTGAGAGCGGGAAAACATAAAAATTTTGTTTCTGGTGCGATTCCTGATTATGATTTAAACAGAGCGTTTTTACAACTTTCTAAATTTGATACTAAAACTAGTTTTGGTGAATACAAAGAACAATTAAGATTAGTAAATCAAGATAGTCAAATAAAATATTTAATAGAATACGATATACATAATCCTGAAAATCAATTTGATTTATTTACGGGTAACATAATAATTTATAAATTCCAAGATCCTAACGATTCTAATATATTAGTTTCTTCATTTAAGCAGGGAACGGATATTACTAATATAAAAAAATCTAAAGTAAAATTAATTGACTTTCAAAATAACCCATTAAGTTTGGTAGAAATAATTAAATTAATAAACGAAACAATTATAGATTTTAAAGACAAACCAAATAATCTATTAATAAATAAAATATCTCAGGGCTCACAATTTCCTTTTTACTATAGACCATCTAAAAACATAACAGACAGAAAAAGTAATACAAACCCAAATAGTGATTCTTACACAATTGCAACCTTAACAAAACTGATTAATGAAGTAAAAATATCTAAAAATTATACAACAATAGGTTACGGTATAGTAAATGATGTAAAACTGTCACCAACAGAACCTTTTAGACCTGTTAAAGAAAAATATAGAGAATCAAAAACAGAGGTTGTAAATACGACTGTGGGTCTTTTAGGTGCAAATAAAATTTATTTAATGTCACACGATGAAGTAAAACCAAACCAAAAACCTATAGATTTTTCAGATTCTATTTATGGAATTGACGAAGAGAAAGTTTACAACGAAATACAAAATAAAACCTCATCAACAGTTAGAGGTGAGGAACTTTTAGAACTACTAGAATTGATTGTTGGTTTTTGCATAACACACGTTCACCCATTCCCTCTAAGACCTCCTTCTAAAAAATCTTTAGATAATACGGAGGTTGATACCCTTATAAAAAAAATGGAAGAAGCCTATCAGAAAATATTAAATAAAAATATTAGGATTAACTAATATTTATATAATAAAAACTGATGTCAATACACAAATCATACTTCGACAAATCAAATACATTGGTATATAATTCATACACTAATACCTCTAGAAATCCAATTATTGAATTATTTTTTGGTAGGGTTGATAATTTGTCGACACCTATCGGGTATAGTCGTTTTATATTTGACTTAGATATAAGTAAGTTACAAGAAAAAATTTATTATAAAATTATTTCAACAGGGTGTACATCTGGCCTAACACATACTCTTAGAATGACAAATACTTCTGAATTTGATCAAGATATTTTAAATACTAAAACACCTAATGGTAGAAGAAGAGCAACCTCTTTTGATTTGGTTTTATTAAGAATACCTCAATCCCAATATTGGGATTCAGGAGTAGGGTACGACTATTATAATTTTAATTCAACAATTTATGACGATAAATCTTATTCAGATAGACCATCAAATTGGTTTCAAAGAACAACTACAGATTTGTGGTCAAACTTTGGGATTTATAATAATCAAAATAATGCAACAGGTACGGGAATAAATTATTCTGCACTTACAATTGTTGATACCCAACATTTTGAATTAGGTAATGAAAATATTGAGTTTGACATGACAAATGAAATAAACTCGATTTTAAATGGTACATTAACAGGTGTGACTGGTTGGGTCATAGCCTTTAGACCTGAAGTTGAAAATATAACGGGAATGACTGAAAATTACTCGGTTGGATTTTTTTCTCCTTATACTCAAACATTTTATGAACCTTACTTAGAAACAAACTATAATGATTTAATCTTAGACGATAGAAATTCATTTCATGAAGGATTAAATAATAATTTGTATTTATATGTTTATGAAAATGGAAACCCAACTAATTTAGACACTAACCCAACTGTTGATATTTTAGATTTAAATGGGGATCCTGTTGCGGGATTCACCAATTTAAGTACTTGTACGGTTACAAAGGGGGTTTATAAAGTTTCTGTTAATAATTTAACATCAGATAGTGTTCCTTGTTTGTATTACGATGTTTGGAAAAATTTATCAATTAATGGTCAGTCTTTAGACAATCAAGAAAACGAATTTGTTTTATTAGAAAAAAAAGGAAAATACCAAATAGGGACAACAACAAGTAACCCTAAAATTTACGGTTTTCAATATGACGGAATAAAACAAAATGAAAAAATATTAAATACAGATATTAGAAAAATTAATATTAATATAAAAGAGGCATATACATCTAAAAATACATTAAATAATATTGAGGCTTATTATAGAATCTATGTTAGAGAAGGTACAACTGAAGTACAAGTCCAAAACTGGACTCGTATTAATAGGACTCCGGATGGTCATTATTTTATATTTGATACAACCGATAAGATACCTAATGAATATTTTATGGATATAAAAGTTGTTAGTGATAAAAATGTAGACACTTATAAAAGAGATCTACAGTTTGAGATAGTTAATAAAAAATAATATGAAAAATTTAGAAAGCTTAATAAAAAAAATATTATTACGCGAAAGTAATAAAAATTCTTCTAGATACATGTTCTTTTCAAATTTAGAACAAATGAAAAGGCAATGTGAGATGTTATTAGAAATGGATCAAGATGAAATTGAATCTATTTTAGAAAATGGTCACGATTGGGCTCAAGACCATATTGCAGAAGCAAAAAATAACATGGATCAAGTTTTTGATTTTTTAAAAAATGAAACAGAAGGTGAAGGTGATTATGAAGAAGATGATGAGGACATGATTGAAGAGGGTCGTAAAAAAACGGGAACTAAACTTTGTGCTAGAGGTAAATCAGCCGCTAAAGCTAAATTTGACGTTTACCCAAGTGCTTATGCAAATGGTTACGCCGTTCAAGTATGTAAAGGAAAAATTAAAGGTTTAAATGGTAAAAAACATTGTTCAGGTTCTTATTGTTAAAGACTTGATAAAATATTTCTAACTATAATATCTATGGACTCTTTTTGAGTCCTTTTCTTTTTTGGTTTGTAAGATGTCATTACAGGTTTTTGACCTTTACCTGATTGTGTATCTTTTTTCTCTGCTCTTCTTTTTTGTTGGCATGCAGATTTTTTTTGTGAATCAGACATTTTACCCGCAACACCAGCGGCCCTACATTTAGGGTAAGAACCTTTATCTGCATCACTTCTACCACATGGAGGATGTTTACCATCAACTTTTCTACAAATATCAACCCAAGGTCCTTTTGGTTGTTTTGAACCTTTGGGTTTTTTCTTTTTACCAAACCAAACCGCCAAATCTTCATTTAATGGTATTTTATTTAGGTTAACCCACTCATTAACTGGAACAATTTTTTTACCTTTACTTGGAGTTGCATTAATTGACCCACCTTCTTCGTCACTAAGTTGTTTGTGTGTTTTATTATATTTTGAAATTTTACGTGATTTTGTCTCTAATTTTTCAGAGTTTTTTTTATGTGAATTCATTGTGCCGTCATAACTATTATACTCTAAATCCGCATTAAAAAATTTAGAAACTTTATTAGTAAACGGACCCAACTCTTCTTTGTCCCAATCAACTTCACCCATAGTTAGAGGCCCATTATAATAACCACCGTACCTTGATGAGGTCAATTCATTTATTATACCCTTAACTATTCTATTGACATTCATCTTCTTTTTTCTAATAAATATCTGTATGTGGTTAAATGTGTATGATAAAATACTAAAGTAATAATACCCCAAGTCTCAGCCCAAAATAAACCGTCAAACAAAAAAATTGCAGACATTAAAAATATAAAAAAATAATATCTAAACTTTTTTATACTCCATAAAGAAACCGCTGAGAAAATAAAAAATAGTATTGCAAAAATATTATGTAATATAAAATGGTCAGTAACAGAAAAAGAAGTTAAAAGAAGTAGTAGTGTTGCGGGTATTCTCCATTTTGGTAATTTAAAAAAGAAAAAACTAACAAGTGCGTTTGTGATAATAAATAAAGGTTGTAGTGGTGTGTCCCATGCTCTTGATATTGCGTGATTGTCACCGTTAAGGAAATAAATGATGAAAGGTTGAATTACCGCAATTATCGATGTAAACAACCTTTCAAACATATCCCATCTATTCATTTACCTAATCATTTTTTTCATCGTTCCATCATTATAGATTTCAATTATAACACCTATTGCATTATCAGGATTTACTTCTTGACCCATTAAATTTATGTACTTAACAATTTTTTTCTCAGTTATTGTTTTTGTTACTAATATCGGTCCGTAAGTTTTAAATTGTCCGTCAATATCAAATTGTTGTAATCTATAATATGTTACAGGATTTAAGTTATAATCAATATAAGA
>Ga0172372_10001556_pt1 | contig 35604 bp, 32 predicted proteins | sample LakKiv5m_2_FD_114544 | JGI IMG/M metagenome (GOLD analysis project Ga0172372, IMG submission 114544) | Freshwater microbial communities from Kabuno Bay, South-Kivu, Congo - kab_092012_9.5m | ecosystem: Environmental > Aquatic > Freshwater > Lake | place: Democratic Republic of the Congo... | reverse complement strand
GTTGGGGTTCACGAACGGACCCACGAGACGGGGCACCGCGTGCAGGGGCGACAACACGCCGAACAACTGGGTGGCACCGGACATTGCATGCACCGCGCCGACGGCGGCACCCACGACCGCGCTCACGCCCACCCACGCGAGAACACGCCGCCGCCCGAGCAGCGACGCGACGACGAGTGCGCTCATGAACACGCACACGATCCCCAATCCAACGAAGAACCGCTCACGGGTCGCCCCGGGGTCGAGACTTGCCGAACACCAAGGGACACCGTCGGTGAGCGAGGCCGCGGCGGTCGCCGACTCGGCCGCCGCCGGGTGCACCCACGCCGCAACGGCGCAGGGAAGCGGGAGCATCTGCAGACCGGTCCACGCGGCCAGTCCGACGGCGAGCCAGAACGTAGCCGGGACGGCGATGCCTCTCCCCGACTCTCGGAGGAGGCGTACGGCCGCGAGCAACGCCACGCCCGCCAGGACCGTGACGCCGACGAGCGCCCAGCCAGGCGTCGCACCGAGCGGAAGCGGCGCGCCTACGACGACGAACGCGAGCGCCCCGAGAGCGACGCGCTCCCACCGAGCCGCACGTCCGACGGCACCCGTCACCGCGCGCTATTCCCGTGCGCGCAGCTCACGACGCGCAAGCTCGGCGTCGGCGTCGGCCATCATCCGCACGAGTTCCTCGAAGCCGACGCGCGGACTCCAACCCAGCTCCCGCCTGGCCTTCGTCGCGTCTCCGAGGAGCAGATCGACCTCCGCGGGCCGGAAGTAGCGCGGATCGACCTCGACACGCCCCTCGAGATCGACGCCGAGATGGCGCGCCGCGATGTCGAGAAACTCGCGCACGGAGTGGGTCTCGTTGGTCGCGACGACGTAGTCGTCCGGGCGCTCGGCCTGAAGCATTCGCCACATCGCTTCCACGTAGTCACCGGCGAACCCCCAGTCGCGCTTCGCGTCGAGGTTCCCGAGATACAACTTGTCTTGGAGCCCGTACTTCATGCGCCCGAGAGCGCGCGTGATCTTGCGGGTCACGAACGTCTCGCCGCGCCGCGGACTCTCATGGTTGAAGAGAATGCCGTTGCACGCGAAGAGCCCGTAAGCCTCACGGTAGTTCTGGGTGATGTAGAAGGCGTAGGCCTTCGCGGCGGCGTACGGGCTCCGCGGGTGGAACGGCGTAGTTTCGCGCTGCGGGGTCTCGACAACCTTCCCGTACAGCTCCGAGGAAGACGCTTGGTAGAAGCGCGGCTGAAGGCCGACTTCGCGGATCGCCTCGAGCAGCCGCACCGTGCCGAGTCCCGTGACGTCGCTCGTGTACTCCGGGACGTCGAAACTCACGCGTACGTGGCTCTGTGCGCCGAGGTTGTACACCTCGTCCGGGGCGACCTTCTCGATGATGCGATTGAGCGACGACGCGTCCCCGAGGTCGCCGTAGTGCAGGAACAGCCGCGTTCCGCGCTCATGCGGATCCCGGTACAGATGCTCGATGCGGTCCGTGTTGAAACTGGACGAGCGACGCACGATCCCGTGGACTTCGTAGCCCTTGTCCAGCAACAACTCCGTGAGGTAGCTGCCGTCCTGCCCGGTGATTCCGGTGATCAGAGCCTTCTTGTGCGACGGAGCGGACGCGTTCATCGGTTTCCCTTCTAGCATGGCGGGTGGAGCTTCGATCACCCCGGATGGGGGTCTCGACGCGCAAGACGTGCCGCCGCCGATCGGCTCCGGCGGACCCATCGAATCACGACGCCGGAGCGCATCAGACTCGCGCTTCTCGCGTCGCTCGTGCGACCTGCGCGGGCGCCAGCAGTCTCGAGAGGACGACAGCCGCCCACATCACGGCGAGCGCGCCCAGGATCATCTGGGGCACGCCCGTGAAGCTCGAGCCGAGGTGCGTCGTCGGCGTGATGGTCGACAGCAGGGTCGTCCCGAGGACGAGAGTCGCCCATCGCCCCTTGACGACGAGTCCGCTGAGAAATCCGTAGAGCAGCCCGAGCAACACGCCGGCGAGGGCGACACCGGGGAAACGCGCCGTCCAGTAGCCGTCGGCGAGAATGGGAAAGGCCAGCGTCGTCCGCCGCGCGCCGTCGCTCGTCTGCAGGCCGAACGCACGGGTGTAGGCGACGTTGTTCTCGATCGTGAGGTCGGGCTTGTCGGCCCAAAGCAGCCGGGGCACGTACGCGGAGGGGATGTTGAGCCAGCGCTCGAATCCGGACTCGGATACCGGTGACGGCACCCACTCGATGCTCTGTGCCGCGTACGCCAGGAGGCTGACGCGATCCGCGGTGGTCTCGAGGTTTCGGGACGTGTCGGTCGACTCCCCGCTCCACGTCCGCACGAGCACTTGCTGCCAGATCCCGAAACGCTCGGTGAGGTCGAATTCGGTCGAGCCCCGACCGAACCAGACGATGTCGCGGAATGCCGCCTTTGCGGGATTCAGCACGAGCAGCAGCGCGAAAACGAGCAGAGCGCCACGCCACGGCACCTGCCCTTCGAGGACCCACAGGAGCATGGCGAGGCTGACCCAGGGCAGGAGGCCGGGCGTGAGGCTCCCGGAGGAAATTCCGATCACGGACAATGCCGCGGTCGCAGCGAACACCACGCGTCGGGGGGTATGACTCTCGGAACGCTGCGCCGCCGAGAGCAGGAGGCCCTGCGCGAGCGCAGCCCGAGACACGACGTGAATCGGAAATGCGAGCGCGGGGGGAACCCATTCGGATCGCAGGATGGTGACCATGTGCAGAAGAAGCACCGCTGCAGAAGTCATGTAGGCCGCGACCAGGAAGCCCGGGCCGACGGTCTCCGGGACCCCCCTGAGAAAGAGCGGCGCGCTGCGTCGGCCGAGCATACGTCCGAGAGGAACCGCCACGAGAATCGACGCGCTCAGGACGACGGCCGCGAGCGCGGCGAGCCGGAAGCTCTCGACACGAAGCGGGATCGTCCCGAACGCGCCATGGAAATCGCCTTCACTGAAGGTGCCAAATCCGTACGCGATGTAGATCAGCGTCGTCGCGTAGGCACCAAAGGGAAGCGAGTGCGGTCGGGCGCGCACGAGGGCACCGAGCGCGATGACCCCGAGCAAGGCCGCGAGCATCCGGGTCCCGACGTCGAAATCCTCGTGACCGAACACCACGTGCACGACCAGAATCGCGAGTCCTCCGAGAATGAACAACGCCCCGCGTGCGCCCCGGCCCGCAGCCTCCCGCTCTCGCTCGATGCGTTGTCTCGCCTCGGCGCCGCGCGTCGGCGCACGAAGAAGCGCGTCATTCAGCGGGCGCGACGAGGACGGTCCGGACACGGCGCCTACGATGCCGCGCGAAGAGCGGCCGCGACCTCGGCGACGTCGGACCGCGTGAGCCGCGCCGAAGTCGGCAATCCGAGTCCGCGCCCCGCAAGGTCATGCGCGACCGAGCGCCCCGCCTCGCGCGTGACCAACCGGCAGCCCGCGTAGGGAGGCAGCTCGTGCATGGGCACGAAGAATGGCCGCGTATCGATCCCAAGCGCGCGAAGCCGTGTTGCGACGCCATCACGCGCGTGGCCGTCCGTACCGGGGCGCAGCAGTGCGGCGACGACCCAGCAGACGGGCGCGACGCCCGCCGGCGCTGGGTTCAGGGCGATTCCCGCCACGTCCAGCTCATCGCGATACCAGCCGAGCAGGGCAGCACGCTTCGCGAGCGTCTCGTCGAGGCGCTCGAGCTGCGCGCACCCAAGCGCGGCCTGGAGGTTGGTCACGCGGTAGTTGAAGCCGGCATCCGTGTGGAAATATCGCCGCGCCGGGCTCATCGCGTGGTCCTTGAGGAAACGGGCGCGGCGCGCGAGTTCGGGGTCGCGCGTGGTGATCGCCCCCCCTTCCCCCATCGTCACGAGTTTGTTGCCGTAGAAACTGAAACAAGCCGCGTCGCCGAGACCGCCGACCGTCTCTCCCCGAATCGTCGCTCCGTGCGCCTCTGCCGCGTCCTCGAGGATGAACACGCCCGGGCCCACAATGTCGCGGACCCGCGCCACGTCGACCGGACACCCGTACAGATGCACGGGGATGACGGCCTTCGTGCGCGGAGTCATGGCGCGCTCGAGGAGCTCGACGTCGAGGTTCCAGTCATCGGAGCATGCGTCGACGAGAACTGGCGTTGCCCCCGCGTGCACGACGGCCGCCGCAGTGGCCGCGAAGGTCAGATCCGGAACGATGACCTCGTCGCCGGGGCCGATGCCACGAGCGACCAGCGCGAGGTGGAGCGCGACCGTTCCGTTCGCGAGGCCGATGCAATCCGTGACCCCGCATCGTTCGGCGAAGCTGCGCTCGAAACGCTCGACGAACGGCCCGATGGAAGACACCCATCCTGAACGGATGGCTTCGGTGACGTAGCGCTCCTCGAGGGAACCGAGGTCGGGCTCGAGGACCGGGAAACGAAGCGGCGCCGACATCGGGCATTCGTTACCACGACAGGCCCGGGCATTCACGGCGTATGTTCGAGCAGCGAGGCGTAGCCGCCGAGCGCGAGCGCCGCACCGGCGCCTTCCTCGAACCGAGCGAGCATGTCCGCATCGAACCAACCGGCGCCGTGCGTCGCCCTGCCGCTGCGATAGAACGACCGCTCGGCGGCGAGCGGGCCGCCCAGACGGCGGGCTTCGACGGCCCGCATCGTGTTGAGCGACGCTCCGTCGATGGCCGCATCGACTTCGGCGTCAGTCGCCCGCACCGCGAGGAAGTCGAGCACGCGCCGTACATGGGGGTGTGGGTCTGCGAGGACATCCTCATAACGCACGAGCAGAAGACGGTCGCCAAGCTCGGCGCGCCCCGCGCGCAGCCACCCCTCGACGTGGGAATGCCAAGACACGCCATGCTCCCCCGCGAGATGCTCGGCCAGAAACGTCGGGAAAGAGACCTCGGCGGCGCGACCGGCGCGGACGATTCGGTAGTGATACAGCGAGACGAGGGCATCGCGTCCATCGCGCACGACGTACACGACGCGGCCAAGCCCCCGGCGGTAGGGAGCATGGGACGCGACGACGCGCGGCGACGTGAGTCTGCGTGCGCGGAGGGCCCCTCGGATGGTGGCCCCGGGGATGAGGGAATTGAAGACGTCGGGATTCGCTCTCCCCCAAGGCACGAGGACGTTCGCACACACCGTCCGCAACCAAGTACATCCCGAACGCGGGAACGAGACGATGAACGCGTCTTCCGGGCGTGCATCGAGTAACTGGAAACCGACGTGGCTCGACGCCCACTCGCGGAGGCGCAGCGTCCGAAGTTCGAGCGCGCGCCTCACGCGTGTGCCTCGCGCGATGCCCCGATCGACAACAAGAAATCCCTGTGCTCTCTCTCGAAACGGGCGTACGAAAAGCGCAACGCGGCGTCGCGCGCGGCCGCTTCCCCGAGGGCCTTCAAGCGCGCCGGGTCGACCGCAGCGTCCTCGAGGGCGCGGGCGAGGGCCGCATCATCGCGCGAGCGCACGAGGAAGCCGGTTTCCCCGTCGCGAACCGCCTCGCGCGAACCATCTTCGTCGCCGACCACGATGGGCACGCCGCAGGCCGCTGCTTCGATCGGCGTGAGGGGCAACCCTTCACCGCCGCCCGCGTACTTGCGGCTCACGAGGACGAAGAGCGACGCAAGTCGGTACATGGCGGGGAGATCGGCATCCTCGACGCGACCGGTGAAGACGATTCTGTCGGCGCATCCCGACGCTGCGGCGAGCGCCTCGAGCGCAGCGCGGCGGTCTCCCGAGCCGGCAATCACCAACTGAGCATCCGCGGGCAGGCGAGCCTGCGCGAACGCACGGATCAGTGCGTCGGGCCCCTTGTGAACGGCACCCGACGCGAGTCGGCCCAGAAACATCACGCGGAAGCCGGATGGCGCGATTCCATACTTCGCGGCCACGGCATCGTCGGGACGCCCGGGCGCGAAGCGGGCATCGACGGGGTCCCAGATCACCCGCACGCGCTCCGGTCGGACGATTCCGTTGTCGATGAGATGCTGAGCCGTCGCGTGACAATCGGAGATGACCTCCGCCCGGCCGAGCGCAGCGAGTGCGGCGCGGCGCGCTGAGGACCACACCTCGAGCCCGTAGACGTTGACGACGCAACGGCCGCCCGCCGCCATCGCGAGCGCATGGCCGAGGGGCGCGAGATGCAGGTGCCCGCACCAGGCGACTCCGCCGGGGCGCATCCAAGTCGCTGCGCGCAACGCGTAAGCGAACTTCGAACGCGAGGCCACGCCTCCACCGACGAAGTCGACGGCGACCGGGTCGGCGAAGGTGGACTCCACGGTCGGCGCGTGCAGCGAGGCCGCTCGCACGGCCCCCTGCGCCGCCGCCCGCAGCGCACGGACTTGGTAGCGTCCGTATCGCGCAATCCCACCGAAGTCGAACAGGCCGGGCGACAGATAGACGAGTCGCGGGGCGAGCGCGGGCATGCGGCGGGGTCTTAGCACGGTCGCCACGGGGCTCCATGCCTCCGCGCGATTGAATGCGCGACGAGGATTCCGCAACCACCCCCCTGGTGAACGCGCGAACGGTCCGTATACTGCACGAGCTTGCGCGCGCGTGTCGGACGCCTGCGCCTGGGAGGTTTGTGATCATGCGTCGAACAACATCCATCATCGCGACGGTTGCTGCACTCTCCTGTGCCGCTCTGGGCTGCGCGAGCGAGAGCGACATCGAAATCATCGAGAACCTCGCCGAGGATCCGAACACCGTCGCGTTCGACTTCGAGGGCACGGTCGACGTGACTGCAGGCACGATGACCCTGCGTTTCCTCGACAGCGTTCCCGGGAGCGTCCCGGCTGACGAGGTCGGAAGCACGCGCGACCCGCTGACGGAGGTCACCGTCGTGGGAGACGGAGTCGCGGGGTCTGGACCCGTCGACACGGCCGAGCTGGTCACGGTGGCCTCCGGGTCGCGCGCGACGGGCAGCACCGAATGCGGGACGGTCCCCGGCGGCATCGCCAACTGCTTCTTCGGCGACGTCGATCTCCGCCACTTCTTCGCCACGCGGCACCTGAGCAACGCCTACGTCCAGATCACCGCGATCACCGCGGGCTACGAGGGGTACGGCGGCGTGACCTCGACCACGCTCGGCCTCGACGCCACCCGCGGGCTGTGGCGCTACGGCACGCTCGAGCCGAACGCGGCTGGATTCACCAACTTCGTCTCGCAGCGCCGCTGGCGCTTCCGGCAGCCGACGGCCGCGAACTTCACGTTCACGGGGAGGGTCTTCGCAACGCTTCAGACGCCGGGCGCCGTGAACGCCCCGTTCCTCGCTTCCGTCGACGAGCAGGGGCGCAAGGCGACCGCCGACTCGCGAGCGGGCTGCATCACCAACGACGGCCGCTTCACGGTCTTCTCGACGACGGCCGCACTCGTCGCGAGCGACACGAACGGCCTCAGCGACATCTACCGCTACGACGTCACCAACGGGAACCTCGTGCTCGTCAGCCTCCGCAGCACCGGCGCGGTCACGACGACCGGCTCCGCATCGACGCCCTGCCTGAGCAACGACGGCAACATCATCGTCTTCGCGTCCACCGCGACCGATATGGTCGCGAGCGACACCAACGGCGTGTCGGACATCTTCGCGCGCAACGTCACCGCCGGCACGACGACCGCGGTCAGCACGACCACGTCGGGGACCATTCCGCAGTTCTGCACGTCGACCCTCGGAACGCCGCTCTCGGGCGCCGGTTCGTTCCGCCCGTCCATCAGCTCGGACGGCCGCTTCGTCGCCTTCGATTCCACGTGCGCGCGGCTCTGCGGGCAGACGACCGCCACGCCCTCCGCGGCCAACACGGCCGCCGGCTGTCAAAACGGCCGCCCTCACGTGTACCGCAAGGACCGCAACACGGGGACGACGACGATCGTGTCCGTCGTCAACGGGAGCACGACACTCTTCGCCGGCGCCGGCGCGCCCATCACGAGCATCAACCGCGATAACCAGCTCCGTGCGTCGATCAGCGACGATGGCAACCGCGTGGTCTTCGACTCCAACGCCCTCAACCTCGTTCCCGGCATCACGACGGAGACCCGGAATCGAGACGTGTACCTGCGCGTGATCAGCGCGAACACCACGACGCGCCTCACGAATGACTGCAACCTGTCGTCCAGGGCCGCCATCTCGGGCAACGGCACGGCCATCGCGTTCGTATCGGACTGCGCGCAGTCCGGCGCCGACACCAACACCGGTTCCGACGTCTACCGCTTCGTGCCGACCGGCGCGATCACCGGCGTCACGACCGCCGGCACGCTGAGCATCCTCTCGGTGAACACGGCAGGCGCGCAGACCGCAGGCTCGTCAGCAAGCGTTCCCCGCATCTCCACGGACGGCTGTCGTACCGTGTTCCGCTCGAACGGCGGCTTCGATGGCGCAGCGGGCATCAACTCGATTTTCCAGCGGGATGCCTGTACCTCAACGACCCGCCTCGTGTCGCGCAGCGGTGAAGGCGTCGCCGCCAACGGATCCTCGGACTCCCCGATGATCAGCGGCAACGGTGCCTTCACCACCTTCGAGACGAGCGCCACCAACCTCAGCACGGACGGCGCGACGGCCTTCGACGGCGCGAACATCGACGTCTACTTCGTCCGGAACTGACAGCGCGCTCGCCACGGAACGTTCGCTCGCAACGGGGACCATCCCCCGGCATTCACAGAGTCGGCTCGCCGGTGACGCACCCCGGCGAGCCGTCTTGCATCCGTCCTACGCATGAGGGTACCTCGAGCACTTCGTCAGGTCGCGACACTCGCGGGCGGCACGGCCAGCGCGCAGGCGCTCTCGCTCCTCGCGGCCCCCGTCGCGAGCAGGCTCTACGGGCCGGAGCCGTATGGCCTGCTCGCCTCGTCCATGAGCATCTCGAGCGTGGCGGGGACCGCCGCGACCTTGCTTCTGCATTCGGCTGTCGTTCTCACGAAGGATGACGACGATGCTCGCACCCTCGTGGGACTGGCGTTCGCATCCTCCGTGGTGGTGGCCGCGCTGACCCTGGGCCTCGTGCTCGTCGTGGGCCCCGGGATGGCCGAGTCCCTCGGTGACGCCTCGCTCCGCTGGTGGCTGCTCGCCGCTCCGTTCTCGGTCCTCGCGAGCGGCGCGACCGCCTCGCTGACGGCGTGGGCCAACCGCCGCACGGCCTACCGCGCGATTTCGGCAAGCCGCCTCCTCGCCGCCGTGCTGCAAGTCGCCTTGTCCTTGTCGATGGGCTTCACCTTCCCGAGGAACCCGACGGGCCTGTTCGTGAGCCTGTGGGCCTCGCAATGGACGACCGCGGGGGTGCTCGTCATCGCAACGCGCGCAAGCGGGCTCTCGTGGCGACGCATCCCCGGCTTGCTGCGCAGCCGAGGACGACGGGTATTCGCGGAGCACAAGCGCTTCCCCATCTACTCGCTGCCGGCGGATCTCCTGTTCACCTACACCCAGTGGCTACCCGTCCACCTGCTCGTCGGATTCTCCGGCGCCGAGGCCGTCGGTGCGTACAGCATGGCGAATCGCCTGCTCGGCACTCCTCTCAGCCTCGTCGGCACCTCCGTCAGTGATGTGTTTCGGCAACGCGCGGCGCGGGATGTCAGTGAACACGGCCATTGTCGCCCCCTCTTCGTGAAGGCTGCGGCAGCACTCGGCGCAGGCTCGCTCGTCGTCTTCGGCCCCCTGATGTTGCTTGCGCCGGTCCTCCTCCCATTTGCGCTCGGCGATGATTGGGGTCTCGCGGGGACCTTCGCGGCCATTCTCTGCCCGCTCTACTTCGCCCGCTTCGTCGTGAGCCCGCTCGCCAGCGTCTACTACCTGCGGAACCGTCACGCCGAAGATCTCGCGCTCCACGTCGCGATGATCGTCGTCGTGGTCGCGGCGATGAGCGCGGGGCACCACCTACTCGGCGCCGCAAAGGGGCCACTGATCGGCTACGTTGCAGCCTACTCGCTCATTTACGCGATCTACGCCGTGCGTTCTCACCAACTTGCGGGCCCCCAGTCATGACGCCTCCCACCCCCGCTCTCGTGGGCCTCGCCGTCCGCCTGGCCCGGATCCCATGGCGCGTCACCCACAAAGTGCTCGCCGCGCACCCCGCTTTTGCATTCGAGGCGGAGACGCATGGTACGCAGACTCCAGCGACCATCGCCCACTGGCTGCAACAGCAGGTGTTGCGGGTGAACCCGGGCGCGTACTGGCCGACGCACCACAGCTCCGTGGTGACCAATCCGCGCAACATCCTCATCGGCGTCGAGACTTCCCCCGGGCTGATGCCGGGCTGCTACGTGCAAGGAATCGGCACGATTTCCATCGGTGATTACACGCAGATCGCCGCCAACGTCGGCATCATCAGCGCCAATCACAGCCTCGAAGACAACCGCGCGCATCGCCCCAGCCACGTCGAGATCGGCGCTTACGGCTGGATCGGAATGGGAGCCACCATCCTGCCGGGCGTCGTCTTGGGTGACTTCACCGTGGTCGGCGCGGGCGCGGTCGTGACTCGGTCCTTCCCGGAAGGGCACTGCGTCATCGCCGGAAATCCCGCGCGTCTCGTCAAGAAGCTCGACCCACAGGCCTGCGTCCGACACCGCAGCGCGCACGAGTACCACGGCTACATCCGCAAAGAGGATTTCGCGGACTTTCGCGCGCGGCACCTCGCCGTCTAGGAAGCAGCCTTCGTCGGAACGCTTCATTGGACGTCGAACGAGCCCGCAACACCTCGGCGAACTCCGTGGAGGTGCACCGTCAGCGACGGGCTGCAGCCGCTTCCATGAGCACGCGCGCAAGCGCGCCAGCCGTGTTTCGCCGAGAGAACCCCGACAGATATGCATCATCGCGCGAGAGGTGCGCCTCACCGCGGACGAGCACGCGCAAGGCCTCGACGCTGCCCTGCAGGTCATCCGGATCGGCGAGCACCGCGACGCCGGCCCGTCGCAGAAACTCACGCTGCGCGCCGCGCGTGACGAGCCCGAACACGGGACGGCCCCCGAGGAGATAGTCGAACGTCTTCGACGCGAGCGCGTAATCCTCCCCGCCGACCACCTTCACGGAGGTGCAGAGGTTGGCATCGACAGCCGCCGACAGGCGCTGCGCCTCGGCGAGCGGAACGCGACCCACGCAATGCACCGCGTCGGAGAGGCCGTGTTCAGACACCATCGCATCCCACCACGAAGGGATGGTGCCCACGTGCTGGTATCGCACCCGTCGACCGGTCTCCGGGTCGATGCGCCGCAGGGCGGCCAGCGCGCGAAAGAAAAACCATGGGCTCCGATAGAGCCAGTCTTCGTGTGCGGGTTGGTAATGGATCTTGCGGTGTCCCGCGCGCTTCCACCACGGCGTGTTCGCGATCGCGCGCGCTTCCGGCGCGTAGTAGTACCTGCCGCTGTAGCCCACGACGAAGGGCGCACTCGGGTCGGCATGCGTCCGTGACGGCATCCAGGGCGGGAGCGCACCGTCGAAACCATTCGTGACGACCTGGACCCGCGTCGTCGGGAGCCCCGGATGCGCCTGACGAAACATGCCGGCGAGCTGTTCCGTCACCGTGACCACGGTGTGCGCGGCCTCGAACAACCGGCGCTCGCGGTGGAGCACGGCGCGAAAGTGCAGGTAGCTCGGGAAGGCGCCGCTGCACCAGTGCGACCACCCATCCCGCATGTCGACGACCAGCGGAAGCGAGAACCGCCGCGCCACTTCCGCGGCGAGTGGCCCCGCCGAGAAGGGCGGCATCGACACGTACACGACGTCGGGGCGATGCGCTGCCACGAACGCCGGCAATCTGGCCTCGAGGTCGGGCCGGACGCGCGCAGCGAGGTCTTCGACGACGCGCAGATAGTGACGTGCGGCGCGGGCGATTCGCCCGTTGGGCACACGCGGCAGCGGGCAGGCCAGGCGCAGGACGCGCGTGCCGTCCGGGATGTCCGCCGAGAGCGCGTCATCGAGCGGCGCCGAGAACGCGCGCGCCGCATCCGCGGCCGCGAGCGTCACGACGAGGGGCTCGACCCCGAACTCGCTCAGATACTTCACGAATCGCGCGGACCGATGGACACCCGTCTGGCTGAGCGGCGGAAACTCGAGCGCGATGAACAGCGCTCGAATCAACGGATTCGCTCCAAGATCGCCCCCGCGATGCGTTCCGCTGCCGAGCCATCGCCGTAGAGCGGCGTCCACTGCACCGGCGTCGGCGCGGAGAGCGCCGCACGCACGGACTCGGGCTCGGGCGCAAGCGTGTTCCAACCGTCCGCGAGCGTCTCGACCCATTCCGTCTCGCGCCGCACGGTGATGCAGCGTACGCGCGACCAATACGCCTCCTTCTGGAGGCCCCCGGAGTCCGTCACGACCACATCGGCCTGCGCGAGGGCTCCGAGCATCTCGAGGTATGAGAGCGGCGCAACCCGGTGAAACGTCGCCGCGGCACGCAGCTGCTCGGCGGCCGCCGAAACCCGCGGATGCACCGGCCACAACACCGATGCTCCGGAGTTCGCGACGGCTTCCAGAATCGATGCGAGTCGCGTGGGATCATCGGTATTCGACGGTCGATGCAAGGTGAGCAGGACGCGTGGGCGCCCCTCGCCCACCCATCCGGCGCGCGCGTCATCGCGGGACGCGCGAGGCGCAAAGGCCTGGAATGCGTCGTACATCACGTCGCCGACGACGTGGACGCCGTGCGTGATTCCCTCTCGGGCGAGGTGCTCGCGCGCATTGTCCGACGGACAGAACAAGAGTTCCGACAGGTGATCGGCGACGACGCGATTCACCTCTTCCGGCATGGTGCGGTCGAAACTACGCAGCCCGGCTTCGACGTGGAAGACGGGGAGATGAAGTTTCGAGGCGACGAGTGCGGCCGCAAGCGTGGAGTTGGTATCGCCGTAAACCAGCACCCCGCGCGTCTCCTCATGCGCTGCGAGATAGGCCTCGAATTTCTCCATCATCTGCCCGGTCTGCCGCCCGTGCGGACCCGAGCCCACCGCAAGATTTTGGGCGATTCCGGGGAGCGCGAGCTCCCGCCAGAATACCCCGCTCATCGCGTCGTCGTAGTGCTGCCCCGTGTGAACCAGTGCCTCGCGGATCCCCGCCTTCGCGAGCGCGACCGAGACGACCGCCGCTTTCACGAACTGGGGCCGTGCGCCGACGACCGTGACGATCACGCCGGTCGCCCCGCATCCCGCGGACCGATCAGGCGCCGCTTCCAAGGCGAGACCCGCGCGAGCAGCGCCTTGTAGCGGGCGCGGGCGCGCGCATCGGTGGCGAATTCGAGGTGAGATCGGTTGGGCTGCGAGAGGATGCGTTCGAACTCCGCCTCACCAAAGCCGAGCTTCTTGGCGACGAACGTGAAGTCGTCGCGCTGCTGAGAAACCGGATACGGGGGGTTCACCAGCTCTGCGAGCGCGTCGCGGCGGGTTACCTGCCCGGCGAGAATGAGATTCGACAGGTGCGCCTTGCGTTTGTCGATGTTGAACTTCTTCGGCAGGATGTAGCCCTGATAGAAGCGCGTGAAGACCGACTCGTGGTGTTTGCCGCCGTAGTCGCGCCAGCCGAACTCCTCGATCAGGCGCTTCTTTGCAACCGGTTTGTCGTACTCGATGAGGTCGAGAAGCATCACCGGGCGGATCTGACGGACCTGCTGGTAGTAGATCTGCTCGGCGAGGCCGAGCGCCGGGAGCCGCCGTAGCGGCATGGTCCCGTACTGCTTCTGAATGTCCTTGATGTTCGCGAGATCGAATTTCGCGAAATACCAGGCACGCGGGAGCAGCCACTCCGTCCGGAGATTGTTGCCGGAGATGATGGTGCGTATCCCGTGCTTCGCCGCGCTCTTGTAGATCGCGCCGAAAATCATGTGATCCGTGGGGACCTCGAGGTCGAGCACGGAGGCCTTGAAGTAGCTCCGTTGCAGGTCCCGGAACTCCGGCCAGTCCATCACGTGTGTTTCGAGGTCGAATCCGCAGCGCTGGACGATGCGCTCGATGTTCTGGACGGCCGTCTCCGAGTTCCAGCCGTTGTCGAAATGAAGCACGAGGGGCCGCAAGCCGTGATCGCGCGCGAGAACGCAGAGGTAGGACGAGTCGACGCCGCCCGAGAGCCCGATCACGCAGTCGTACGGCTTGCCGGCACCGGCTGCGCGGATGCGGGCGACGGCCTGGCGCAGCGCTGCCTCGCGATCGCCGATCTGCGCGTCCTGCTCGGCCTGTGCGACACGGAAAGCATCCACGTAGTGGCAGACCCCCGCATCGTCGAAGCGGATGTCCGGGTCGCTCGTGTCCATGACGGTGCGCGTGCAGAGCGCGTAGGGGCGACTCGCTGCCGCCTCGCATCCGGCGGGCCAACGCGCCGACTGTTGCAATACCGACTCCCGAGCGACGTGCTCGCGCACGAGGACGGCCTCTGCGTCCTGCGCGACGTCCGTTTGCGTGTCCGCCATCGTCCCGCTCGGCCTCCGCCGCATTGGTAGCACAGGGGCACGAAGACGTTCGTCGCCGGGCAGTCTCAGTCGGCGACGCGTCGAAAGAACCCCGCGAGCTCCTGCTGCGAGGGATATTGGATGAGCACCGCGCGATGCTTGCCGACGAACACGAACATGCTTCCGGCGGCGACTGCGGACGCGCCTCCGTCGCGCACGGCGGCGACGAAATGGTCGATGTTCGCGGCACCGCCGTTCGCGACGACCGGGACACGCACGGCACCGCTGACGAGTCGGAGCAGTTCCGTATCGTAGCCGGTTCCCTTCCCCTCGCGGTCGATCGACGTCACGACGAGCTCGCCGGCACCGGCCCGCTCCATCGTCTTCGCGAAATCAACCGGATCGAGCCCGGTGTCGCGACTCGCACCCTCGCCGTACACGCGATAGCCCGAGAAGAGCGTCCGCTTCACGTCGATCGACACGACGACGCTCGACGAACCTGCCAGCTTCGCGGCTTGCTCGACGAGTCTGGGTGAAGCGAGTGCGGCTGCGTTGAGGATGACCTTCTCGGCCCCGCGCTGGAGCAGCTCCTTGACGTGCTCGACCCGCGAGATGCCCCCTCCATATCCGAGAGGCATGAACGCTTCGCCGCAGATCTCCTGAACCGCGTCGAAGTCCGGAGCACGGCGAGCTCTCGTGGCCTCGATGTCGAGCACCGCGATCTCGTCGACTTCCTTGTCGTTGAAGACCTTCACCGCATTGATCGGGTCACCGACGTAGCGGTGGTTGCGGAAGCGCTCGCCCTTCACCAGTCCGCCGCGGGATGGGGCGATGAGCAGCATGGGAACCACCCGCACTCGGCGCATCTCAGGCGTTCCCCGCGAAACTGGCGAGCAACCGCAACCCGAATTTGTGGCTCTTCTCCGGGTGGAACTGCACGCCGCGGATCGTCCCTCGAGCGATCGCGGCGACGAACGGATAGCCGTGCGTCGCCCGCATCCAGACGTCTTCGTCATGGTCTGCGACGACGTGGAACGAATGGACGAAATAGAACCGCGAGTCGGGCGGGAGGTCCACGGTGAGTGGATCCGGCTTCTCGACGGTCGTATTCGCCCAGCCCATGTGCGGGATGCGGAGGTTCGCACCGATCCGCTGCACGTCGAAGCGGCGCACATCCGCATCGATCCAGCCGAGACCGGGCAGCGATCCCTCCTCACTCCCGCGCGCGAAGAGCTGCAGACCGAGGCAAATGCCGAGGATCGGTATCCCATCCCGAACCACCCGTTGGGTCAGCGCGTCGTCGAGCCCGCGCTCACGGAGATTCCTCATTCCGTGGTCGAAGTGCCCCACGCCCGGGAGAATCAGCTTCGACGCGGAGAGCACATCGGTCGGGCTTGCCGTCACCCGGGAATCGACCCCGAGCCTCCGGAGCATGTTGCCGATCGAGGCGAGGTTCCCCGCGCCGTAATCGACGATCGTGATCAACGCGCGTCCCCACGGTCGAGCGTGGCGAGCATCGGGTGAAGCGAGCCGCGTCCGCGGTCGATGCGGGCGTGTCGGATGTCGTGCACGACCTGGATCGCGGGGCGCGCCTCCCCGACGCGGAACCCGCCGCCAGCGAGGATGTCGCGGTACGTCGCGGTGTGCAGGTCCGTGAATCCATCGCTGAACTCGAACTCGTCGCCGTCGACCCGAATCGAGCGATAGGTCCGCTTGCCCGCGGCGCGCGCCGACTCCGGCAGGACCCCTGCATCGATGCTGAGCATCCAGCGCACCCGCGCGTGCGCGAGCTCGAGGAACCCCGCCGCCGTCTCCGAAGTCGCGAGGTGAAGCGCGTTCTCCTTCACCGGGCCGAAGATCCACTGGAGCATGTCGAAGAAATGCACGCCGATGTTGGTGGCGATGCCTCCGGACTTCTCTTCGTCACCCTTCCACGAGGCGTGGTACCAGCGGCCGCGACTCGTGATGTAGGTCAGCTCGATGTCGGCACACAGCCCGGGGTCCGCCGCAATCCGCGCGGCGTAGGTGTCGCGCAGTTGGCGAATCGCGGGGTGGAGACGCAACTGGAGGACGTTGTAGACGTGACGGCCACTCTCCTGCTCGAGGACCTCGAGCCCATCGACGTTCCAAGGGTTGAGCACGAGCGGTTTCTCGCAGATGACGTGCGCGCCGCTCCGCAACCCGAAACGGATGTGGGAGTCGTGGAGGTAGTTGGGGGAGCAGATGCTCACGTAGGAGATGGGCGTCCCCCGACGCCGGAGTTTGTCGATGTGCCGGTCGAAGCGCTCGAATTCGACGAAGAAATGAGCCTCGGGGAAATACGAGTCGAGGATGCCGACGCTGTCTTTCGGGTCGAGCGCGGCGACGAGCTGGTTCGCCGTCTCCGCGATCGCGCGCATGTGTCGCGACGCCACGAACCCTGCTGCGCCGATCAGTGCGAAGTCCGCCATCTGTTCTCCAGACGCGCGAAGTTGCCACGTCAGATCGGACGACGCACGACCAGCGAACCGGGAACCGTAGCGACGAGGTATCGCCGCCCGTCCGCGTCGTCCTGGACGGCGAGCGAACCGGGGTTGACGGGCGTGCACTCGGGATCGAATGGCTCCCAGCGTTCAGCGCCTCGAATCCAGATTCGGCCGGCTCCCGTCGCGTAGACGTCGCCGGTGCCCGGGTCTTGAGCGATCCCGCCGACGTCGAGAGATGGAAACCCTTCGTTCCAGGGCGTCCACGTCTGCCCCTCATCGACGGAGAGGAAGAAGCCTGCGTCCGCGACGCAAGCGACGACTCCGACAGCGCCGAGGGAGGCGAGACACGTGATGCGCCGGGCGTCGAGCGCGGGCACGATGTCGAAGGTCGCGCCGTCGTCGACGCTTCGCGCGATGCCACGGCCGTACGTGCCGACGATCAGAGCGCCAGGCGTTACGAGTACGGAGCGAGTGTCGATGAAGGTGCCGACCGGCGTGACCCAGGGAGAGAGGCCGCCGTTGGCGGCTGTGAACGTCACGCCCCCGTTGGTCGACCGCCATATCCCGAGCGTCTGCGTGACCGCCCAGACCCTGTCGCGGTCGCGCGGATCGGTCGCGACATCGAAGACATTTCCCATCGGACCGGGGTTCGTGAACGTCACGCGGTCGGTAGAACGGTAGCCCATCGAGAACACGCGGCCTGCGACGTCTTCACGGACCGAGTTCACGAAGTCTCGCGGGATGCCCGCGACGAAGTTCCACGACGCGCCCGGCACGCGGACCCACGCGCCGAGCCCGGCGGTGGCCATCCAGAGCACCGCAGGGTCGACATCGCTCCTCTGGATCGAGCGCAGGATCGGCACCCCCACGCCGCTCACGGGTGTCCAGTTGTCGCCGCCATCGAACGTCTCGAAGAGCCCCCCGTTCGACGCGGCGAGTACGTGTTCAGGGTTCGACGGGTCGACGCTGAGCGTACCCGGAGATTGCCCCGGCACGAGCGTCATCCCGTTGCGTAGCGGCCCCGTCCACGTGTCTCCGCCGTCGCGGGAGCGCATGACGCCCTGCCCGCGTCGGACCGCGTACACGATGTCGCAGGCGGAGCCGGTCACCGCAACGGGGCCCGAATTGCCGAACACGCTCGGCGCGACGCGCGTGAACGTGCGCCCACCGTCGCGGCTGCGGGCCAGGCCGTACACGTGCGCAGAGATCAGGACGTCTGGATTGGCGTCGCAGCGTGCGAGCGCCTGCGTGCGACCAATCTCGGAATACACCACGGCGTACGTGAGGCCCCCATCGGCGGAACGTGCGATGAAGCCCGTATCCGACCAACCACCGGTCGCGTTCAGGTAGGGCCCCCCGGCGACCACCTCGCGCGAGTCGCGCGGGTCGGGCGCGACGGCGAGGACCGCCGACGGCGAGAGTCCGAAACCGGCAGAGCGCCACGAGTTCCCGCCGTCCGTCGAGATGAAGAATCCCCCACCGCTCGTGGTCGCGAAGAGAACGCGCGGATCGGCCGGGCTGCGGACGACGCTCGAGATGGCCAACCCGCCGAGCGCGCCCACGCGCCAGGTCATCCCGCCGTCGTCGGACCGGCGCAACCCCTCCGCCGTGGCGGCGATCATGGGAAGGTCATCTTGCGGGAGAGCGACCGTCAGGAGAGAGCGGTCCGGGCGTCCCACCTCCTCCCACGATCCGCCTGGATTCACACGGAGTATCTGCGTGGGTGTCGTCGCCCAGATCCGGCCCGACTCGACAGGATCGAAACCGACCCAGTTGACCTGACCGCCCGTGATTCCATCGCCGTAGTCCGACCACGTGCACGCAGGAGGACCTGCGTCCGCCTCTCCCGCATCCGCTTCTCCGGCGTCGAACCCCAGGTCCGCATCGGGCATCGCTGCATCGGACACCGCCGCGTCTCCATCCCCGCCATCGGGGCCGTCTGCGTCGGGGGCTTCACCATCCGTTCGGATGTCCATGTCTTCGACGACCGCGCCGTCGAAGGCTTCCTCGGCGTCCGGGCTCGCATCATCGACGCCCGCATCCTCGAACTCCGACGCATCGAACTCCGACGCATCGAACTCCGACGCATCGAACTCCGACGCATCGAACTCCGACGCATCGAGCCCGGGAGCCACCTGCGCATCGGCGCAATCGAGCCCGGAATCGCAGAGCGCCGGCGCACGCGGCGAGATCTCGACGGCGCACGCTCCAAGCAAGACGCTTCCGAGGAGCGCCCCCATCGCAAGTCCGACGCGCGAACGTTCATGATTCCACATGCCCCGACGATATCCCGCCTGATTTGGGGCCTCAACGCGCGCCGTGCGTCGCGATGACGCGCGAAACGAGGTCGGTCAGACTGCCGCACCGTGAGCATCGCTCTGCAGCACAGGCTTCGCGTCATCTTCGTCGGACACGCCGCAACGGTGGCGATGGCGTTGGCGGAGCACGGAGTGGAGGTCGTTGCGTGCGCCGTTTCCGGAACGACAGGCGCGCGCGGCCTGCTGCGCGACGTCCGAAACGCGCTGCGGCCAGCGGGCCGGCCGGTCATCGAACGGGTTGCGCAACGGATCCGAGCGCCCCTCGTGCGCATCCATGCATCCGGGGACTGGTCACGCCTCGACGGCATGAGCGCGGATCTCCTGATCTGCGCGGGCTTTCCCCGGCGGATCCCGGAGTCGGTCTTCGCGCGCTTCCCCCTCGGCAGCTGGAACATCCACCCATCTCTCCTCCCGGCGCATCGCGGACCTCGTCCGGTCGAACGTGCTCTCCTCGCGGGCGACGACCGAACGGGCGTGAGCGTGCACCGCATCACGGGGGAGCTGGATGCCGGGGCCATCCTCTGGAGCGCGGAGTCTCCGATCTTTCCAGGGGAGCGATGCGATGTCCTCACGCGGCGGCTGCTCGCCATGGTGGCGCACGACCTCGACGACATCATCGTCGCCATCCGCAGCGAGCCGGGGAGAGCGATTGCGCAGCCACTCTCCGTGCTCGAGCCGCGTCCGACCCCTGGCGAACTGCGGCCCGACCTGCGTGCCGATGCACGAGTCGTGCAGAGGCGTTTGCAGGCCGCGAACGGCGGCCGATTTCGTGATGGATCAGGGGACGTCCACGTCGCGATCACCGGACGCGCGGTCGAGGAAGCGCCCGCAGCGCCGGTGGGGCACGTGCTCCGCCACAGCGGACGCCACGTGCTCGTTCGCGCCGGGCGGGGCGCGGTCTGGCTCTCGTTCGCCGTCGCGCCGCGCAGCCCCCCGATTCGACTCGAGGCCATCGGCCCTTGACCCGCAGCGGATCACGTCCGACGATCTCGGCGTGCGACGCCTCCGCGACGAAGTCCCCGGCTACTTCGCGCGACGCGGAGTCGCGGGACTTCGCGTGGTGATCGACAACGTACGGGCGCGTCGTCGGATGCGCGACGTGCTCGAACGAGAACCCGTCGACACGCTGCTCGCCCGGATGCGCGACGACGCGGACACGGACGTTGCCGCGTGGCCGTGGGACGAAGCGCTGACCGCCGTGCGACTCGCTGATGCGCTCGCCGCGTTCACGACGGGCCTGCGCCCGAACTGCCTCGACCGCGCCGTCGGTCGAACCTTGCTGCTGCGCCGACTCGGCTGGAACGCGACGCTCGTGCTCGGAGCCCCGCTGAATGGCGGAACGGCTCCATGCCACGCATGGACGGAGGTCGCCGGAACGGCTGTTCTCGAGTCAGAGTCGAACCTCTACGCTAGTCTCCTCCGCGCGTGAGCACGCGCCGCGACATCATGACCGACTCCCCATTTTTTCAGGCCAACGACCGAGTCGTCGCGACGGATCTCCCGGACGGCACGGCTGTTCTTCTGCATCTCGACAGCAAGTTCTATTTCACGCTCAACGCGACGGCGGCCGAAGTCTTTCGAGCCCTCCGCAGCGGTGCTCAGACCCGCCATGCCCTCGCCTCGCTTCTCTCATCCCGCTTTTCCTGCGACGAATCGAGGGCGCTCGCGGACGTTGGCGTGCTGCTCGACGATCTGCTCGCGGACGCGCTCATTCGTGTGACGCATGGCTGATTCGCGCAGCGCGACCGTCGCGCTCGTGCGTGCGCTGCTTTGGGCGGAGTTCCCGTCGTCGGAGTCGGAGTGGCGCACGACGGCCGAGGCAGCCCGTTGCTTCGGCGTGCTCGAGGGGTTCCGCGCACGCGCCGGTGCGGCACTTGGCGACGCGCCGCCGGACGTTCGCGCACTCCTCGACGATGCGCGCGCCGAAGCCGCGATGGGTGCCGCGCTCTCCCTCCGTTGTGCCGCAGCGGTCTGTGCAGCGACCTCCGAAGTGGTCGTCGTGAAGGGCGGCGCCCTGCTCGCGACGGGGGTGCTCGCACCGGGCGACCGCTACGCCACGGACATCGACATCCTCACCACGCACGCGGGTGCAGCGACAACGACGCGCGCGCTCGCGGACTACGGCCTTCGGCTCGTGCCTTCGATTCGTCACGATGGTCGGACGCGCTCGAGCGTCGAGTGGCCGGGCGGGATCTGGCGGAGCGACGCTGGTGTCGTCGTCGATCTCCACGTCGTCGCGCGGCTTCCGCGTGAGACGCTCCTCACGGGCTCGGAACTCGGCGCCATCCGCACCCCGACCACGATGGCGACCGCGATCGGGCTTTGTCGCCATGTCGAGCAGCACCATCTCGACGCGCGCCACGCCCTGCTTCGCCACGCGCTCGATCTCGACGCGCTGCGCAATCGGATGGGCGCGGCGCAGTGGAACCTCGCCGTGCGCGACCGGCACGTCCGCCGAAGTCTCGCGGCCGTCGAACGGCTCGCCCTCGCGGCACGCCGGGGTGACTTCGAGGCGGTCGGAGCGCAACTCTCCGGAGGTCGTCACGCGTCGGTGGCCCTACGCCTGCACCATGCCGCGCGGCGCGCCTTCCAGTTCGCGATCCATGAGCGCGCGCTGCTGCCGTGGCTCCTCTTTCCCCACCCGCGCTACCTGAAGGCCTCGCGACACGCAGCACAGCCGCTCGCCAAAGCCTACGCGCAGCGACTGTTCGGCCGATGACACTCTCGCGCGCCACGCTGGACATGGGCGGAGTCGCATTCGACGTCCACCACGACGCGCGGATCCCGCGCGACTTGCTGTCGCCGATCGGCGCAGTCTGCGCTCACGGTCCCGACCGCCCCGAGGCGGGCGCACGCATCGAGCTCGTGCTCGCGGAATCCGACTTCATCGACGCGCCGACCGGCAGACCTTCGTTCTTCCACGGTCGCGTGCGCGTCTTCGCCGACGAAGACGCGTGCCTGACCATCGACGACGGAACGGCCCGTGTTCTCGTGGCGCCGGGAGGTTCGATCGTTCGGGCCCGGCTCTCGCGCGCAGCACTCGCGCCGGAGAGCATCTTCGCGCGGACGACGATGAACATCGCGCTCGTCCTCGCGCTGCGGTGGCGCGAGCACTTCCACATCCACGCGGGCCTCTGCGAACTCCCTGACGGTCGCGCAGTGATGCTCGTCGGGCCGAGCGGTGCCGGAAAGAGCACGACGACAGCGCTCCTCGGCGAGGCCGGATTGCGCATGTGCTGTGACGACGCCTGCCTGCTCACACGCATGGGCGACATCGTCTTCGCCACCCCGCTCGCACGAGCCTTCCACCTCGCGGCGGCGCTCCTCCCGCGACTGCCGGGTCTCGCAACGCACGGTTGGAACGAAATTGCACCGGGACGCCTCGAAGCGCGCACGCCGCCGCCCCCAAGTCTGCCGCAGTCGGTCGCGCAAATCGTCGTGGTGTCGCCGGAGCGACTCGCACGAACTCGCGTCGCCCGCATCAGCCCGGCCGACGGTGTCGCTGGCCTGCTCGAGTCGTCTGCGCTCGTCGCAGCCGAAGGACTCCCTCACGCGCGCGCGCACTTGGAGGTGCTGGGCCTCCTCGCGAGCCAGGCGCGCATCGTGTCGCTCACGCCGGGCCCGGACTTCTTCGACCGCCCGCGCGCAATCTGGGACGACATGCAAGCCGCCTTCGCGGAGACCTCGTCATGAGCGAGCGGCTCCGCCTGGCGTTCATCGCCGGCCCCCCACGGACGGGGACCACACTGCTCCAGACTCTGCTCGATGGCGTGCCGGGTGTGGCGAGCGGCCCCGAGCTGGACGTCCTCCCCGACCTCGCGCGGTTGCGTGGCGCGCTACATGCTCGCGTGGACGCTGGACGCCACGACGTCTACTTCGACGGCGCCACCGTCGACGACGCCTGCAGCGCCTTCCTACAGACCCTCCTGGCCGGCTACGCCGCGCGTCGGCACGCGCAGGTCTTCGTGGACAAGACGCCCTGGAACGTCCTCGAGGCCCCCGCGCTCCTCGACATGCTGCCCGACGCACGGATGGTTCTGTGCATTCGAGACCCGCGCGCCAACGTGCAGTCGCTCCTCGAGGTCGGCGGCCGCGCGCGACGTCTCGCACGCAAGACGCCCTGGATGACCCACGACCTCGCCACGGCGATCTTTACCGTCAAGAAGTGCGCTGACGCCGTACTCGCCACGCGGGAGGCTTACCCCAGGCGCACGCGGGTGGTGCGGTTCGAAGACCTGGTGTCGAACACCCGCACGATCGCCGAAGAAGTGTGCGCCTTCCTCGACCTCCCGTTCGACGACGAGATACTTCATCCCGAAAGACGTCCCCACGATGCGGCGCTTGCGGCAGACGGAGCGTGGTACGCCGCGGACGACATCGGCCGCGCGCCCGACCCGACACGCGCCGATGCATGGCGACGCGAGATCGCCCCGGACGTCGAGCTACGCGTCACGGCCGCATTCCTCGGCGATCCGACCTTCCGTGCTCTCGGCTACGAGTTCCAGCCCGACTCGGCCTGGTCGCCCGCTTGGCAGACCGCGCTCGCGCGCACCCGCCTCGAACGCTTGCTGGAACACCTCTACAGCGAAGTCCGCGCGCGAGGTCGGCGCGTGCACATGCTCCGGGAACTCACGCGTCGCGCACGACTCGGGGGGTGGGGATGACAGCACAGCCGTCTCGTGTTACGTCCGCCGATGAATCTCCCGTTGTCCGTGCGCAACGGACCTGACTGCGAGGAACGCATGCACTCCGACGACCGCACCACCCAGCCCACTGAGAGCGCCGCGACCACCGCTTCGCCCGAGACGCGCCGCCCCTACGAAGCGCCGAAGGTGTTGCGGCGCCGCTCCGTGCAGCGGGCGACCCTGTTCAGCGGTGGTGGTGTGTCCGCGACGGGCCTGACCGCCAGCGGGTGAGTCGGCGGGCGCGTGACGCCGCCCGAGAACGGCATCCATGACTGCGCGCCAGGTAGCGTTTCACCTCACCGACCGCTGCAACCTCAATTGCCAACATTGCCTGCGCGATCCGGGCCTCCAACCGCGCGATCTGCCGCTTACGTTGATGGAGCGCGTCCTCGACGAGGCGCGCGACGTGTACGCGATGAAGCACGTCGCGCTCACGGGCGGTGAGCCGACTCTCCATCCGCAGTTCCTCGCTGTCGTCGACGCCATCTCGGCACGCGACATGACTTGGCATATGGTCACCAACGGGTCCGCCATGCCCTGGCTCGCGGAGGCCTTCACCGCGGTCCCCGCACGGCGCGACGCATTGACCGTGCTCGACTTCTCCCTCGACGGCGCCTCCGAAGGAGTCCACGACGAGATCCGCGGCGCAGGCAGCTATCGCGAGGTCATGGCCGCGATCACGACCTGCGAGGCCCTGGGCATTCGCTTCGTGCTGCAGATGGTCGTCCATGCGAAGAACCAGCACGAGATCGAAGCATTCGCCCTGCAGGCCGCCCAACTAGGCGCCGCTCGCGTGTCATTCGCATGGCTGCAGGCCACCGGAACGCGCCTCGATGCCGACCTCTTCGTGCCCGCGCGCGCTTGGGATGGGATCGTCGACCGCATCCAACGGATGAGCGCGATCTTGAGTGTCCCGGTCTCCCTTCCCGAGGGCTTCCCGAAAGCCGCCCGCTTCCACGTGTGCGACCCCTTCCGCAGCGACACCCTGCACGTCGACGTCGAAGGCAGACTGAACCTCTGCTGCCAGCACGCGGGGACCCCGGCGGACGGAACGCGGACCGACATCGCCGGCGATTTGGGCGAACTCACGCTTCCGGCGGCGCATGCGCGCCTGCTCTCGATTATCCACGCAACGCAGGAAGCCCGTCTCGGAGCCATCGCCGCAGGCCCCGGCGACGCATGGGATGCCTTCCCTTGCAACTGGTGCCTCGCGCACTTCGGCAAGCCTCACTGGCGAGGCGACGGTCACGCAGGCCCGGACGCGGCACGTCCACGGTGGCGCGGTGCCTGGGCCGACGGCGCCACGGGCACACGCACGCGGCTGCCCATCCTCCGCTGAGCGCGCGCGTCGTGAAGGTCCTGTTCGTCACGCCGATGTTCCATCCCGCGACCGTGTACGGGGGGACGACGGCGTCGGGCCTGGGCTTCTCGCGAGGGCTCGACGGGCTCGGGTGCGAGGTCGTGGTCCTGACTACGACCGCGAACGGCGCCGAAGTGCTCGACGTCCCGGAATCCGTGCCCCTCGGCGCACGCTCGCAGATCCTCTACGCGCCGCGACTCGCGCTCCAGTCCACCTCGCCTCGCCTTCTATCCCTGCTCCGCCGCGAGGCGCTCCGCGCGGACGTCCTCGCGCTGAACATGACGTTCAGCTTTCCCACCTTCCCTGTGATCACGGCCGCCCGGCTCCTCCAGAAGCCGCTCGTCTGGGCGCCGCGCGGTGCCGTGCTCGCACTCGCGAAGCGACCACCGGCAAAGAAGCGGGCATGGCTCGAAGCCATGCGTCGCGCCCTCCCGCAAGACACACGCGCCCACTGCACCTCTCCCGCTGAGGCCGCCGCGGTCGAGCGTTGGTTTCCCGGGCTTTCGACGTTCGTCGTTCCCAACGGGGTCGATATTCCCGACACCGTGGCGCGCCACGAGGTCGCCGACGCGCTCCACATCGTCACCGTCGGCCGCCTGAACCCCATCAAGGGCCTCGACCGATTGCTCGACGCGCTCGCGGGTCTCACGTTCGCGTGGCGCTGCACCATTGCAGGAGATGGTGAGTCGTCCTATCGCGAGGAGCTGCAACGCCGCGCCGCGTCCCTCGGCATCGCGACCCGCGTGCAATTCACAGGACACCTCGAAGCCGCCGACCGGGATGCGCTGCTGGCTTCTGCGGACGTCTACGTTTGCGCCTCGCACACTGAGAATTTCGGTCAATCAATCGCCGAGGCGCTGGCCATCGGACTCCCGGTCATCGCTTCACGCCGTACCCCGTGGTCCGACCTCGAGACACACCACTGCGGTGCATGGGTTCCCAACACTCCAAGCGCCCTGCGCGATGCGCTGAGCAAGACCGCAGGGAGTGACCGCGCTGCCATGGGCGCGCGTGGGCGCGCGTGGATGAGCGAAGCGTTCTCGTGGGAAAGCGCGAGCCAACGATGGATCGACGCTGTCGGTTAGCTCGACACCACACAGGACTACACGGCTCAGGCGCTTTTCTCGCAGTACCAACGATAGGTTTCGCGAATCCCATCTTCGAGCGCGATGCGGCTCGACCAGCCGAGCGCAGACAAACGGGAGACGTCGAGCAGCTTGCGCGGTGTGCCGTCAGGCTTGGTGCGATCGAACACGAGCTCCCCCTCAAACCCCACGACGGCTGCAATGCACGCAGCGAGTTCGCGAATGGATAGATCCATGCCCGTTCCGACGTTGATGGGCAGCTCCCCCTCGTAATGGTCGAGCAGGTGCAGGCAGGCGTCGGCGAGGTCGTCGGCGTGGAGAAACTCCCGCCGAGGTTCGCCGCTTCCCCAAATTTCCACACACCCGGCGCCGGCCTGCTTCGCCTCGTGAAACTTGCGAATCAACGCTGGCAAAACATGGGAATTGCGGAGATCGAAGTTGTCGCCAGGGCCGTACAGGTTCGTCGGCATCGCCGCAATCGCGTCGAATCCGTACTGACGACGGTAGGCCGCGCAGAGCTTCAGTCCGGCGATCTTCGCGACCGCGTACCACTCGTTCGTCGGCTCGAGCGCGCCCTCGAGCAGCGATTCCTCGCGAATCGGCTGCGGGGCGAGTTTCGGGTAGATGCACGAGCTCCCGAGGAACAGAAGCCGACGCACGCCGCTCCGCTGGGCCGCGTCGATCACGTGGCTGGCGATGAGCAGATTGTCGTAGAGGAACTCCGCGGGACGCTCGCTGTTGGCGAGGATCCCACCGACCTTGGCCGCCGCAACGATGACCACGGCGGGGCGCTCTTCCGCGAACAGAACATCGACGGCTGAACGGTCGCGCAAATCGACCTCGCGGCTCGTCCGCAACACGAGATTGTCGAGGCCACGCGCGCGACACGCTCGCACGAGCGCCGACCCGACGAGGCCCGTGTGCCCCGCGATGTAGATTCGCTCGCGTGCCGAGAGCGCCGCGACCACCTCAGAAGACCCGCTCAGGGACGTACACGATGTCCCCCGCCTGCAGCAGCACGTCCTCGGCCGCACCCTGAACGATGTCATCCACCGGAACGCGGAAACTTCGCGCGCGCCCGTTTTCACGGCGCGTGATCGTCGGTCCGCTTCGCATTGCGAGCGGCGTGAACCCGCCCGCCAGACTGATTGCCTGCACCACCGTCAAACCGCTCGACATGGGGAACGTCCCCGGACGCGCCACCGCCCCCATCACACTCACACGCTTCGAGTTGTATTCGCGAACGAATACGGAAACCTGCGGGTCGTGCAGAAAATGACCGTCGCGGAGGCGGTCGCGAAGCAGGTCGGCGGTTTGTGGCGGTTCGAGGCCGGCCACCTGAATGCGACCGATGAGCGGGAAATCGATCGTCCCGTCCTCCGACACGCGATAGCTCGCCGACAACTCCTGCTCCCCGAACACCCGAATGTCGAACACATCCCCGGCGCCCAGTGAACTGTCATTGCCAGACGTAGCTGGGGGCCGAAGCGGCCGGGCCCCTCCCGCGCAACCCCAAAACGCCAGCAATCCGAATCCGGTAATGACCGCACACAGCCAGTGAAGCTTGCTGCGCGACGCCCCGGGGCCCACTCCGCGTCCGAGAGACACCCCGTTCGGCTCGAACGCACGCATGAGTCTTCGATGCGCGATTCCGCCTTGGCGTTCGATCAGTAGAAGGCGCGGACGCCGAGCCATCCCTCGAACTTGTTGTAACCGGCCGGGTCGAGCACCGTACCGACCGCGTCCGTGATCAGGTACCGGTAGTCGGTGAAGTCGCCCGTGTAGCGGAGCGTCGCGTTGACCCCGAGCCAGTTCGTGAAGCGATACTCGGAGAACACCGATGCGGACAGGCGCACGTCCGAGCGGGTGACCGTACCGTCTGGATTGGAGCCGAGCGCTGTGGAGGCATCGCTGCCCAGCACGGGGACGCCAAAATCGAGAAGCGACACCGAAGCCTCACCGCCCAAGAGGAACGCCCCGCCCAGCAGTAGCTGGAAATTCGCGTATCCGCGGTCTGCCCGCATGAAGTTTCCGACGAACGACGGCCGGAAGTTGCGATCGTAACCCGCGACGAGGCGGAAGTTGGTCGTCGCCTGCCAGCGCAATTCGACTTGTGCGACCGCCGACTCGAAATCGTCGCGTACGTCGTACCAGCCGGCACCGTAACCCAGCATGGCTGTGAGCGAGAGACGCGTGGTCACCGCGCCATTCACGCCGACGCGTGTGCGCATGTTGAAACCGTTCGAGAGCAGGGACGATGCAGACGAACCCGTGAAGGACGGGAACGTCCGGTACTGTCCCTCGAAATCGTAGACCAACGCCGTCTGCGGGAGGAAACGATAGCTCGCGCCCGCCCGAAAGTTGTGGGTCAACGAATTCGCGAATTGGAACTGCTCACCGTCGAAGAGGCCCACCGCCAGCGAGTACCCGACTGTCCCACCGAAGACCCGTCCCGGTGTACCGAAGGAGAAGTCGACTCCCGCATCGTTCTCGTTGCGGCCGAAGTCGATGCGGAGGTCGGGAGAACCAAGGACTCGCTGCTCGGTGAACGGCCGCACGACGCGCGAAAAGCGCTCGTGGAGGATGATCGAGAATGGGCGCTCCGGCAGAATGACGAGGTTGAGGTCGGCGTCGAGACCTACGTTGTTGCGGGCTTCATCCGCGAAGAACGCGTAGTACGACGCCGAGATACCACCCCGGAATTGAACCGTCGGCGGAGCGGCTTGCTCGCCCTCGCGCGCTTCGCCCTCGGCCTCACGCACCGCCGACAGCGTCGAGAAACTGAGGTGGGGAGTCACTCGGAGGATGGGCGAGCCAACGATGGCCGCGCTGACCTCACTGCCGTCGGAGAAGAAGACGTTCGAGTCGTACCCCATCTCCAACCCGATACCCGGGTGGAGTTCAAAATCGCCCACGCGAACGCCAGCTCCTTCCGACCGCTTTCGGTCGGCGAGCCACTCTTGTGCTTCTGCGGCCGAGGTCGCCGTCAAACTCAGAAGGACGGCGACCATCCCTGCCAGCAGGCGAACGTTGCTCAAGCGCATGTCCCGGGGTTCTCCGAAGTGTGTGGGGTCCCGACTTCGCCCCATCCTGAACGCTGCTCGAAAGGGAAAGACACTACGCCGGGGCTACATCGCCACGCTGGCAGGAGGCGGGATGAACGGGACCGCGAGTTCCGGATAGGAAACGACCGCGGATGCATCTTCTTCAGGCGTTGCGGGGTCGATGCTCGTTTCGACGCGCGTGGTGCCCGTGTCGAAGATGTCCTGACCGATGCACTGGTTGGCCTCCTGCTCGAGCGTCCGGAACTTCTGCCCGAGGACGGTCAGCACCGTGAACTCATGGTCGCGGCGGCCATCGTCGTTCATCTGAACGGCTTCTCGAAGGGACTCGGCGCGCGTCGTGGCCGTGCGCACGTTCGCATTGATCTGCGTCAGCTTGTCGTTCAGGCACGTGACCCGGAGGATGTCCCTCTCGCGACGGGCCTCGTCCAACATCTGCTGAACGCGCCGGCTCGTTTGGTTCGCCCGGGCACCGATCCGTTCGGCCTCCGCAAGTTGTTCGTCACCGCTGAGGTTGGCGCGCTGCTCCACGTCCGCGGAGGCGTCCTCGCTGCGATCTTGGGCGAGCGCGATCCCGCTGCCGGCCAGCAAGACGGCGATCGCGAGGGTCACCGCGTACCTGGTCCCACCAAGTTGACGGCCGACAGATGAGATGCGCGAAACGAGCATAGACCCTCCCAGAAGCGGCATGAGTATATCGATCGAGCCCGGAGTGTCAACGACGGGCCCCGCACCGTGTGGAACGGCGTGTACGTCCGTTGCGTGGTGGTTGCCCGCGCATTCGACGCGTTCACAAGACATTCAGGGCGCCGACGACTTCTCGAACGACCCGCGCCCGGCGCTCTGCGCCCAGCTCAGGAAAGATCGGCAGCGAGATCGCCTCCCGCGCACAACGCTCAGCTTCCGGGAAATGTCCCTCCGAGTAGCCGAGGCCAGCGAAACACTGCTGACGATGAAGGGGCACCGGATAGTAGACCTCCGACCCGATTCCCCGAGACGAGAGGTGCGCACGCAGGGCGTCTCGCCCCGGCGTGCGAATCGTGTACTGATTCCAGACGTGGCCCGGCTCGACGGCAGTTGGGAGCGTCAACATGGAGGGCGGGAGGCCCGTTGCGCGAAACGCCTCCGTGTAGGCATGCGCATTCGCCGCACGAGCCCGCGCCCACCCTTCGAGGTGGGGTAACTTCACCGCGAGAATGGCCGCCTGCAGGGCATCGAGGCGGAAGTTCCCGCCGACCTCGAGGTTGTAGTACTTCGGCTCGGCCCCGTGCGAACGCAGCAAACGGACGCGCGCGGCGAGCCCCGCGTCGTTCGTGGTCACGAGCCCCGCGTCGCCGAACGCGCCGAGATTCTTGGACGGAAAAAAACTAAACGCCGCAAGGGCTCCCAGTCCCCCGACCGGGCCGATGGCTGTACGAGCGCCAATCGCTTGCGCGGCATCCTCGATGATCGGCAGTCCGTTCTCACAGGCGATCTCCTGCAGCTCCTTCATCGCGCATGGCTGACCGAACAAGTGGACCGGCATGATCGCGCGCGTTCTCGACGTGATCGCCCCCGCGACACGCGACACGTCGATGTTGAAGGTCGCTGGGTCGACGTCGACGAACACGGGCGTCGCGCCGACGCGGGCGATGCAGCCTGCGGTCGCGAAGAAACTGAACGGGGTGGTCACGACCTCGTCGCCTCGGCCAACGCCCAACGCCATGAGGGCTACGAGAAGCGCATCCGTTCCGCTCGAAACGCCGATGGCGTGCTTGACTCCGAGCTGGTCGGCGATGGCGCGCTCGAACGACTCCACCTCAGGCCCGAGGATGAACTGACCGCGCGTCGCGACCCGCTCAAAGGCTTCCCGAAAGGCGGGAAGGAGGGGATGATTCTGGGCCGCGAGGTCCAGAAGAGGAATGGAATCAGCGTCGCTCACGGGCCCTCCTCCTCGAGCGCCGGTCGACAGCCTTCCGGCGAGACGATGTAGCGCGCCTCACAGGCGGAACAAAACGGTGCATCCCCCGCGGGCAACCGCACCCCGCAACGACAGACCCAGCCGATCCGACGCGCCGGGTTGCCAACGACGAGCGCGAAATTGGGAACGTCACGCGTCACGACCGCCCCAGCGCCGACGAAGGCATAACGCCCCACGGAATGCCCGCATACGATCACGGCATTCGCACCGATGCTCGCGCCGCGCGCCACGTGGGTGCGGCGGTATTCATGTTTTCGCTCGACGAATGCGCGCGGGTTGTGAACGTTCGTGAAGACGCAGCTCGGGCCGAGGAAGACGTCATCCGCGATGTCCACCCCCTCGTAGAGGCTGACGTTGTTCTGGATTTTCACGCCGTTACCGACCGAAACTCCGCGCGCCACGAACACATTCTGCCCGAGCGAGCAGCGCGCCCCGATCTTCGCGCCGCTCGAGATGTGCCCGAAATGCCAGATCCGCGTCTCAGGGCCGATCGTCGCGCCCTCGTCGACGATGGCGGTGGGATGAACGAATACGCCAGCGAGTGGCGATGTGGCCGGAGACGACTGTTCTAAGGTGGACATGCTCGCTCCGCGAATCCGAATTCCGCCTTCATCAGCCGTGCAGATGGGCGCGGTAGTACTCGGCGGTGCGTCGGATGCCTTCTTCGAGGTCGACTCTCGCCTCGAAACCGAGCAGGTCGCGCGCCTTGGCGACTTGAGGGACGCGCAGTTCGACGTCCGCGTACTCCTTGCGGATGAAGCGGATCTCCGACTTGCTCCCGAGAACTCTGACGACGGTGTTGGCGAGCCCGTAGATCGTGACCACGGCACGCTGATTCCCGACGTTGAAAGATTGACCAATGGCAGCGGGATGCTCCATCGCGAGGAGGGTCGCCTCGACCATGTCGTCGACGTAGCACCATGCGCGGATCTGCGTCCCGTCGCCGTGGATCTCGATGGGTTCGTTGCGCACGGCGCGTTGGACGAAGGTGCGAATGGCGCCCTCCCCGACTTGTCCAGGACCGTAGACGTTGAATGGCCGCACGACCGCGCAGGGGAGTTGACGCTCCGTCCAGTACGCCATCGCCAGATGTTCTTCGGCGAGTTTCGACACCGCGTACGTCCAGCGTGCCTCTCCCACGACGCCCATGACGGGCTTGTCCGTCTCACTCGACCGGAAGGCGTGCGAGCCGAACACCTCGCTCGTCGAGAAGCAAACGACGCGCTCGCAGCGCGGAAGGCGTGACGCGGCGTCGAGGACGTTGGCCGACCCGACCATGTTGACCCTCATGGTCATCACGGGGCTCTTGATGACGGTGTCGATGCCCGCAACGGCCGCGCAATGCACGACGAACTGCGCGTCACCCATCGCGGCGCTGAGCGCCGCCGAGTCGAGAACGTCCCCTTCGACGAGGCGAAGGTTGCGATGCCCGGCAAACGCCTGATGTTGCAGGGTATTTCGAGCGAGGTTGTCGAAGGCGACGATTTCGTTGTGATCGACCAGACGGCCGATGAGCGTCGAACCGATGAACCCGGCGCCGCCCGTGATGAAGATGCGTTTTCCCTCGATCATGGCGGGCGACGTTGGCCTGCGCGGTGCCATCACGCAAGCGTTCGTAGAGGTTTGCGCCCCCTATCCGTGCCCGTGACGGATGCACCAACGACAAAGGCCGACCCCTCAAGCGGGATCGGCCTTCATCGGAGTTCACGGGCGCGGTGTCGTCGACACCGGGCCCGCGCGCGTCTCACTCTTTCGAAGAGTCCGCGATCTTGGCTGCGCCGAGCTTCTCCTTGAGAACGTCGCCCAAGGTCGCGCCGCCGCGGCCCGCCGCGCCCGAGGGCCCGATGGTGCGAGGTGCTTCCGCCTTGCGCTCGGCGACGAACTTCATCGCTTCGGCTGTCTCGAGCTTCTGGTCGACGTTCTTCAGGGAGAGCGCGATACGACGCTCGGACGGGTCGAGCGAGAGGATCTCTGCCTTGACGATGTCGCCTTCCTTGACGACCGAGTGCGCATCCTCGACGCGGTCGTGGGAGAGCTCGCTCAGGTGGATGAGGCCCTCGACGCCGCGCTCGAGCTCCACGAAGACGCCGAAGTCGGCGATGGAGATCACGCGCACTTCGAGCACCGTGCCCGCGGGGTACTGGTCGGGGATGCGGCTCCACGGATCTTCGTAGAGCTGCTTGATGCCGAGCGAGACCTTCTTCTCCTCGTGGTTGACCGAGAGGATGATGGCCTCGACCTCGTCGCCCTTGTGGTAGACGTCGGCCGGGTTGTTGATGCGCTGCGTCCAGCTGAGGTCCGACTTGTGGACCATGCCGTCGACGCCGTCTTCGATGCCGATGAAGACACCGTAGTCGGTCACGCTGCGGACCTTGCCGCGGATGATGTCACCCGGGTTGTACTTCTGGGTGAACGCCGTCCACGGGTCGGCTTCGAGCTGCTTGAGACCGAGCGAGATGCGCTTGGCCTTCGCGTCGACGTCGAGGACGACGCACTCGACCTCCTGGCCGACCTCGAGGAGCTTGCTCGGGTGCTTGGGCTTCTTCCACGACATCTCGCTGACGTGGATGAGGCCCTCGACGCCCTGCTCCATCTCGACGAACGCGCCGTAGTCGGTGATCGAGACGACCTTGCCGCGGACCTTCTTGCCGGCGGGATACGACTCCTCGGCGTGGTTCCAAGGGTCTTCCATGGTCTGCTTGAGACCCAGGGAGACGCGCTCGGTCTCGGCGTTGTACTTGAGGACCTTGACGGTGACCTCGTCGCCGACGTTGAACACCTCGGACGGGTGATTCACGCGGCCCCAGCTCATGTCGGTGATGTGGAGGAGGCCGTCGATGCCGCCGAGATCCACGAACGCACCGTACTCGGTGATGTTCTTGATCACGCCGGTGACGACCTGGCCCTCCTCGAGCTTGCCGAGGGTGAGCGCCTTGAGTTCGTCGCGCTCCTTCTCGAGGAGCACGCGGCGCGAGAGCACGATGTTGCCGCGCTTCTTGTTGAACTTGATGACCTTGTACGCGAAGGTCTGGCCGATGAGCTTGTCGAGGTTGCGGATCGGCCGCAGGTCGACTTGAGAGCCGGGCAGGAAGGCCTTGACCCCGCCCTTGATGGTGACCGAGAGGCCCCCCTTCACGCGCGCGGTGATGGTGCCCTCGATGAGTTCGTCGCGCTCGCAAGCGGCGCTGATCTCGTCCCAGACCTTGAGTTTGTCGGCCTTCTCCTTCGAGAGGAGGACGAGCCCGTCGTCGTTCTCCTTGATCTCGACGAGGACGTCGACCTTGTCACCGGCCGCAACGCGGATTTCGCCCGCGGGTGTCGCGAACTCGCTGACCGGGATGACTCCCTCGGACTTGTAGCCGATGTCGACGATGACGTTGTCTTTGCCGACCTTGATGACCGTGCCGCTGACGATCTCGCCCTCTTTGAGCGAATCGGCCTGGGCGGCGAAGGCTGCCTCGAACAGGGATGCGAACGACTCGCCTCCCGAAGCCTTCGTCGTGGACGTATCTGCTGCGCTCATCCTCTCGTACCCTTTTTCTCTCTCGCGAGAGTCCCTTCCGCGTCCCGGGATCGAGCCCGTCGACGCATCGTCTGTACCCGTTCGCGCGTGAGTGATGCCGCCCGGCACCGACCTACGACACGACACACCGCTCCGTTGCGCGTGAGGCCCCGTCTGAAATCGGGAGCACGCACGTCGCCCCCGGACCGCTGCGAGGGAGCCGACGGGTAGCAGGGCCACTCGAGCATGTCAACGGCCGCCGTCGGATTGCACGCGCGGTCAGGGCAGTACGCGCACGGTGCCGGCGCGCTCGCGCTCGCAGACGAAATCGCGGTCGGTCGAGCACGGGATGTCGTTGCCGTCGAGCTCGCCGGGGCCCCACTCCGCGCAGGTGCCGTCACCGCTCGGCTCGCCGCTCCGGAAGAACTGATAAGAGAGCGGCACGCCGTTGAGCCACGTCCCGCAGGTTCGGCAGGTGCCCGTGGTGTTGATGCCGACGTAGACGCGCGACGTCGACGAGAAGCCGATGAGGTTGCCCCGGATGTCGGAACGCTCGGCGGACGTCTCGAGGTAGAGCAGGTGCATGCCGCGCGCGCTGCAGCGCGAGTTCGCAGTCGAACGATCCGTCACCACCTCGGTCGATCGCCAATAGCAATTCCCGCTCGGGGCGACGTAGGAGGTGCCGCTCGGAAATCCCGTGCACTCGATGGCGGTACAGGTCGCGTTGCAACCGTCGCCGCTCGAGGCGTTGCCGTCGTCGCAGACCTCGCCGTACGTCACGTCGATGAGGCCGTCTCCGCAGCGGACGCAGGTGCGACCCTGGTCGATGCCGAGCGTG
>Ga0172372_10001551_pt1 | contig 35650 bp, 34 predicted proteins | sample LakKiv5m_2_FD_114544 | JGI IMG/M metagenome (GOLD analysis project Ga0172372, IMG submission 114544) | Freshwater microbial communities from Kabuno Bay, South-Kivu, Congo - kab_092012_9.5m | ecosystem: Environmental > Aquatic > Freshwater > Lake | place: Democratic Republic of the Congo... | reverse complement strand
GTATTCCGCATCGGTAAAACTCATCTGGCTCATACAGCTTACCTCAAGAAAAAGAATATGAACATCAGACAATCTCACTCGCGAATCGTTGCATCGTGAGCGTACTTCATCAGAGTTTCCCTAGCAAAGACCTTACGTACAAGGACGACTCTGAATCAGAAACTCTGCCATCTTTAGATCGATCAGATCGTCGATGTTAATGGAATCCTCTGACGACATATGGAAGCCAATACAATTTTCTCCGACGATGTGATGTCCTTCTACCAGAACACTCCGACGGGAAAGATAAATTGCACCGTTGCGAATATATACGGGAGGTAGCACTTGACGGGGGCGCATATCCTCAAAACCCTGGTCTATATAATTTATGATCCGATTTCCGATCATCCGCTTCATTCTTAACGGATGAAACCCCTGCACTGAAACTACGCTTACTACTGAATCACAGTTGCTGTCACTAAGTATCTTAATGGCTTCTTCTATATGCTCAGCCCTACGCAACGGCGTGGTCGGTTGAAGCATTAGAACCGCATCATACAATTCACCTGAAGACTTTTCCATGTACGCTAAGCAGTGTTCGAGCACAGGCGCTGTGAGTGCGCTGTCAGTGGCAAGTTCAAAGGGGCGCAGAAAAGGGGCTTTGGCCCCAAAAGAAAGAGCGACCCGTCTAATCTCTTCGTCGTCTGTGCTCACAACTAGGTCACTAATTGTGTGCACCTTAAGAGCCTCTTGAACCGTATAGGCGATCAGCGGCTTCCCTGCAATTAAGGTAATATTCTTACGGGGTACAGACTTTGAACCGCCACGCGCAGGTATAACCGCCAAAATTCGCATATTTGATACTAGTTTTGTAGACTATTAAATAGTTTTCTGTGTACTAACTTTTCAACTGCAGGATCATAACTTCGCAAAAAACCCCAGTATGCCCTTGCATTGCCGCTACGAAGCACTACCAAGGCCATCTTCAATCTTACTAGTAATGAAATAAGAATCAAGGGAAGTTCTAACTTGAAAGGCATCTTCGCTTTCCAAGTGCTGGGCGGAATCTCCGGCGCAGAAAGTATGTCACGCTCAATTTCATTCGCGATCAAATCACATACACTAGTCTTGCTCGGCCAACTGTAGAGCTGCTTTAATAAATCGGAAACAGCTTCTGCTGTTTTGGGCGATACCGGAAGTGTCTTCTGGCTTGCCTGATTAAGAGTTTCAAGCAACGCCGCTTCCGTTGACGGCTGATGATAAAATTGAGCAAAAGTATTGAATCCGCTAGCTTCTGGTGAAATATGACGGAAGAGATGATCCGGATCAATCAAGGCAGCTATTGAAATAACTGGTTTATCAATTAATAATGCCTCAAGTCCTACTGTAGACCAGCACGTTAAAAGCGAATCGACGCCTGCTAAAAATTCAGGTAGGGTTTGATGCGATTGGATTTTTATTCTACCCGGGTAATTTTTTTCAAGAAAAATATACTCCCTGGGATCTTCGTAGGGGCTTGGCCGCAACCAGACTTCACCGCTAGAATTCTCTAGGTATGCTCGCAAGCTACGCATCATAGTTCTCAGTATGGCATGATCACGCCAAATCAGGTCCTCAAACCCACGACCTGGTTGAGTAATAGGAAAGTTCATCTCGCTGTGCATGTTAAAGTATACTTTTGCATATTCTGGGTTGCCGTAGTAAGTACTTGTAGATTTAGCAGAAAAAGCAACTCCTAAGCGAAACCCTTTATTTGTATTTGAAAAATCTTTAATTAATTTTTGGTCACGATATAAATCTAAACGCGGGCTACCGACAACGGCTAGCTGGTGCTCATTAAATAGGCCGGTGTCCATTAACCAATCATGGGTTCTTTGGCTCCAAAGAAAGCAGCGTGAAATCCACTCGACCGAGTCTAGCTTCCAGTAGCCGCGACCCATGAAAACGGATAGCATTGTCTCCTTCGTCTGTTGCCCACCCTCGCCTGGCAATATATATACTCTGCATAAATTCGACGCTTCGCGAGAAATAGCATGATCACTTCGTGATGCGATAAAAGCGTGGGGACGGAAATTTCTGAGACTTGACTTAGCTGTGAACGGATTACAGATAAGAGTTTTGATCCCACGTCTGTGTAAGGCGTGCTCCAATAGCCGTATTCCTAATAAATCACGCTTAGAATTATCGTTAAAAAGCAGGACTTTTCGACTGTTCATTGAGTATTTTTAGTTCGTCAATAATTTACTGCACCGAGCGACCACCATCAATCAATAGATTGTGTCCATTCATATAACTCGACGCATCGGAACACAAAAACTGCACTGCTGCTCGATATTCGTCTCTGTGCGCCATCCGCCCGAGTGGTATCAGAGACGACAACCGTTGCACAAATTCTTCATTTTGTCCGTTGAATATCCCACCAGGCGATAACGCATTACAACGCACGCCCTTATCAGCCCAATACGTAGAGAGGTAACGAGTAAGGCCAATTAAGCCGGATTTAATTACTGAATATGTTACCGGCTTAACCGGCTGCATATTCTCCGGCAAGCCATGCCTCCGATAGAGGCGTTGATCGGGAGAGATAACCGATAGATCTGAAGCTATATTGAGAATTACACCGCTTTTACCGTCCTCGGCCATTAAGCTACCGAACACTTGACTACACAGAAAAGCCCCAGTGAGACCGACGGCGATTTGCAGATTCCATTGCTCAAACGGGAAATTTTCTAGGCGAGAGGTCTCTAGAACTCCCTTATCACCTTTCACTTTAGGGTCTATAGCAGCGTTATTAACCAAAATATCGACGCGCAGCCTATCTAAAATCAGTGCCTCGGCGACGGCTCGCACATTTTGTGGTCTCGATACATCCATTACCTCTGTCCGAATCATTGCACTTTTAAACTCCTGTGCTAGTTGATTTCGCACAGCGTGCAATGCATCATCTCTAATGTCCGTCAGTACCACCTGCGCGCCACTTTCAAGCAGCGCGGCCGCATGTTCTACTCCCAGCAAACCTGCCGCACCAGTTATCAGTGCTGTTTTTCCGGTCAGATCAAATTTTTTCAAAACCCATCTTTCTATACTGAGAGTGATTCGGTTTCATGCATGCACCTGGCCACCATCTAATGTCCAAATGCTACCGGTCGCAAAACCACTCCGCGGCGAGACCAGGTAGGCTACCAGGCTGGCCACATCAGTGGGTGTACCCAGACGGCCAAGAGTTACATCTTTTTCCAACATTGCTTTAACCGCTGGTTTATCTTCGGCTAGCTTGTGTGACCAGACCGAATTGTCAAAAAGAATGTTGCCTAGTGCAACGGCATTGATGCGCACCCCCTGCTTACCAAGCGGGCGGGCGATACCACGCACATAGGCATGCAGAGAAGCTTTGGCAGCGGAATAGGTTACGGGTGCACCCGGAATCACCTCCAGTCCGCAAATCGACGAGACGCAAACAATCACCCCCTTGCTTGCAGTCAATGCATCGCGAGCGGCTTCAACGCTGTTAGTCGTGCTCCAAAGGTTCAAAGCAAACACTCGCTGCCATTCTTCAGCGGCTTCGCTACCGGGGGAGACGGAGCGGCCACTGCCTACGTTGCAGACCAGAATGTCCAGTCGGCCAAATGTGCTGAGAACTTCGTCGACGATTTGCCGTGCCTCAGCGGGTTGGGTGACATCGCCTGCCGCGCCGATGGCGCCAGTGAGCTGGGCGGTCGCGGCGGCTAGGTCTAACGAATTGCGCGCATTAAGCGCGACCCGACAACCCTCGGCGTGCAAGGTTTGCGCAATCGCCCAACCGATGCCTTTTGAGGAGCCGGTGATAAGTGCTACTTTTTCTGAGAGATCAAGTTGCATGTTTCAAAAGTCGGCGCTGGCGTAATGGTAATTCAGTAGGAAAACGATAATTTATCTGCTGCCAAACCTTGTTGCTTCATCCACTCGTGCGTCATATCCCGGTAGTTGCGCAAGACCTCCGCGTGATTGCTTTGAGCAGCCCGAGCGGTTTGCAAGATAAAGTTGCCTCGGTAGTGATGCTGGGCTAGTGCGTTAAACACTGCATCGAAGTCGGCACTACCAGTCTTGAGTGGTACGGTGGTGCCACCTAGCAGACGATCTTTGACATGCACATTGACTACTCGGTCGCCGTAAGCGACAAACTCTTCCGCTGGCTTGAAGCCCAGGGCGGCACTATTACCAATGTCGTAATTGATTCCAAACCGCTCGTCCGGTAGCCGAGCAATGAAGCGGGAAAATTCGGGCGGCGTAAAATCGGACTCGAAAATTACCTGCAACTGATGTTCGGCCAGAAAGATTTGATGTGCCAACAAAAACTCGACGAGAACATTTTCCTGCTCGACGACCTCCAGTCGTCCATTATCTACCAAAGGCACGACTATCATCCGGATGCCCACGGCAGCGCAAGCACGACTAATTGCCAGAAAATCCGCCTGCAAGTCAGCCCGCACCTGGCCATCGGCCTTCCAGAACGGTGCTTGCATAAAGCAATCCCCCGTGAGGGAAGGAATGGCTAGATCATGCTTATGACACAGTGTTCGGATCCTGTCCCGCCCGTCTGTCGTCATCAGCGGATTTTCGTAAAGCCGCTCCTGATCCAGCGTCCATTCCATTAAATACAGATCAATCGCTGCGGCGGCCGGGAATTCATTTTCCCAGTCGCGCCAGGGAAAAGCCTGAATCTTGCCATCCACAGGCCCGCTCAGGCGGCCCTGCATGAAACCGATGCGATCATTCACGCTGAAGCCTCATCATAATGTTGGAGGTAAAACCGCATTCAGCGAGTTTTTTGGCATAGCGGTGATTCAAATCTTTTAATTCCTGGCTCATCCATGAATTAATCGCATCATGACGTCCCCTGAGTCTCACCTCACCCAGTCCAATATGACAATCTTTTTGCGGAACATTGTTCATAATCCAATGTAAGTGATTAAGCAAATTATAATCCTGGATATAACTGATCTCGATATCAGAGTCTGCAAAACCCGCCTCGCGGGCCACTAAGCGCAAAGAGCTTTGAGAAAAGTAATGGAGATGAGCCGAGTGATAATAGAAGGCATCGTACGCCGGTACATTCCAAACAGAAAGCAGCGGATCATACAAGTTGGGCACTTCAATCAAAATTTTTCCCCCGGGCAAGATGGCATCAACCAAACTGAGCAGGAACTTCACCGGATCCTCAACATGCTCCATTACCTGGAATGCGCAAACTAAATCGTACTGCTCACCAGCAAAGCGTGAGTTTTCAAGGTATTCATCATCGGCTGGAATTCCCAGATCCCGTTCCAAGAAATCACAGCAAGCTTTGTCCAACTCAATAGCGTGCACCTTTCCGACCCGATCTTTGATGTGCCAAAGGAACTGACCTGCAGAAGCACCTACCTCAAGCAGCCGAGTGTTCAGGTTAAGCAGCGGGGAGATAGCATCCAGTCGTTCCTTCTGATAGAGGCTATAGACCTCAAACAGTTCACGAGGATTCGTCTCGGCTTCTTCTGCAAGATGCGAATATTCTTGGCGATATTTTTGCGCATAAAACTGCTTTGCGTCGATCGATTCGTCTTGTATTAAGAATCCATGGTCACACTTAAGGCAATGAAGCACACTCCCCTTTCCCCGACGTAGGGAGTGTGTTAGGACCGAATTAGATACTTGGCTGCACAGTGGGCAGCGCGCGCTTTTATCCCCGGTCATTTTTCCCCCTAATCTCTTTTAAATAATGCTCCATACTGAGTCCTAGTTATGCCACATCCTAAATACTGGGGAATACTGTCTGTTGCCTGGTCGCGAAAAAAGCAGGCTGTAAAGCCCATGCTTTGTGCAAGACTAGCCACTTCTTCAAAAGTAAATTGGCGTATCAGGTACGAATGCTTTGCTCCCGGTTTCTTGTACATCTGCTCGGTCGACTCCGTACCAAAAAAGCTCCTGATCAGCACTAATCGTCTAGTCGACACGAGGATATTCGACAGCGCCAGTTCCCATTTTTCTATATGTTCGAGAGTTGCTGAAATGATGGATACATCTGCTTGTTGCGCTGGTATTTCAGTCTCAATGTCGAGTAAGGTGAAGTGATACTCTGGGTACCGACTCCTGGCAATTCCAAGGTAAGTTTCGGAAATATCGAAACCTAAGTACATTACTTTTTGCGGTATCCTCGCCAGAACCCGGCAGAAGTGGCCAACATTACAACCGATATCATGAACAGATAACGGGATCGTTGAACCCTGAAACCCATCGCTTACGAGATCAGCAAACTGTACACACCATTGCAGAGGGGGGCTATCGAGCTCTAGGCGTTGCAGCATCAAATCAAGGTACTCGTCATCTTGGTGAGTAAAATGCCAGTCTTTGCCGTGGGCTTGCTTTCGGATCATGGTAATTCCTCAACTAACTCAATCAAAACGTTTTCGGGTCCTATCGCGTAAGTGACAACGACCTTGCCGTCCGGAGAGGACTGGGGAGGGTTTGGAAAGCGGACGCCGTGTCTGCTCAGCTTCGCAACCGATTCTTTCATGCTGCGCACAGTCAAAGAAAGATGTGTAAGGCCCGTAGAATAAGGTTTTCCTTCCCATTGACTCTTCTCTGGATGCGAATGAAAATGCAAAAGCTCAAGTAAGTTGCCATCAGGAGCCGCTAACTTCACAGTTGTAACTAGAACATCTTTTAGCCCTATCATGGCATCAATATGAGGGCCATATTCTTTCATCTGACGCGAAACCACAAATCCCATCGTGTCGCACCAAAATTTAAGGGATTTTTCAAGATCGACTACGACCAGACCCACATGGCGAATTGCAGTGATCATTCGGCCGCCACTTCTGCGATCGATTCACTCAGCACAGCAATGCCTTCGAGAAGCGCCTCGTCGGTAATTGTCAGTGGTGGGCCCAACTTGATGGATTCTCGACCGGTATGTACCACGAGCACACCTTTTTGCATGCAGCGCTCAGCCACTCGGCTGGTAAATGGTCCATCTGCTTTACCAGTTGCCGGATCCTTGAACAGTATAGCCATGATCATTCCGTTGCCTAATATCCACGAAATCCGATCCGGGAATTGTTTTTGAATAATCTCAAGTGCTTCACGGAACAGATTGCCTTTACGTGCAGCTTCAGCAACTAGATTGCGTGACTCCAACTCCTCCAAAACGGCCAGACCGGCAGCACACACCAACGGGTTGGCGGAGTGAGTACTACTCATATTGCCCACGTCCGGTAGGTCCATAATCTCCGCTCGACCGATCACGCCAGAGAGAGGCACTCCTCCACCCATACCCTTTCCGGTACAGATTAGATCAGGGATTACATCGTAATGTTGAAAGCCAAACTTCTTACCTGTCCGGCCAAAGCCTGCCTGCATTTCGTCAAAGGCCAGCAGAATGCCGTGCTTGCGGCAGATCTTTTCAATCTCCTGGACGAAATCCTTAGGATAAAAGATAGCGCCCCACCCCTGAAAGGTTTCCAGCATGAAGCCACAAACATCCTTCGATAAATCGATACCATTAGCTACCAGTTGCTCCAACCCCTGCTGCAGAAACTCTAAACCGCTGCGCCCCTCAAGTTGCCATGGATAGGGGAAGGGAATGTGGTGAATATCCGCATCCTGATACCCAATCCATGTGCGCTGCCCTAAATTACTGCTCATCATCTGGGCACCGAGCGTACGGCCGTGCCAGTTGTTTTCTATACAAATGATTCCCCGCCGGCGCTTTCCTTCTTTCTGTCCGTGCATGCGCATAAGTTTCAATGCAGCCTCAGTGGCTTCAGTGCCGGCGGACAAGAGGAAGGCTTTTTCAAAAGGCTCACCAACAAAAGTGATCAGCCTTTCAAGGTATTTGGCACGGACCGGGTTGGCGTAGGCATAACAACTATAAAGCGGGTGTTCGAGCGTTTCTTTAATCGCTGAGGTAACACGATGATTTGAATGGCCTACATTAGCAACGAAAATAGTCGAAGTGAAATCAATCCAGCAGTTGCCTGCAATGTCGAATAAGCTGAAATCCTCAGCACGATCCCACACCAAAGGTAATTGGCCATGCATTGATCGCGACTCAACCTTATCGAGTCGTTCAAAAACTTCGGCTGTTCCGGGCGCGGGTATCGCCGTTTGAATAAGCCGATGATCAGTCTTTAGTTTGGGTACTTCCTGCGGAATAAGGGAAAAGCTATGTCCGGCCATCTTGGGCTCTCACTTAAAAAGTCGCGTAGCGAATTCAGGGTGCTTTTGTAGTTCCATTTCGAGCATGGAAAAATCCTCTTCAGTATCTACTTCATTAACAGTTGGCGTGATGAATGGGAGTACATGGTTGCCATGAATCAGCTGCGCTCTTCGGATGAAAGCAGTCGATAAAACGTCAACATAACCGTTGGCAATATAAGTTGCTGGGAACTGCTGTCTCGCATTATTGGCTGCATCGAGTTCGGTACTCTCGAAAGCAACCCGTTTGAGCTGCCCGGCAGGAGCGATTTCAAATGTCTTGTAGGCTGACTCCGACATCGGGTGCACTGAGCGCAATGCCGTTGCTTGCGGATGGTTGATAAAAACTGCCAAACCTTGATCGATCAAAACTGGATCGCGAAACGGAGTGGTTGGCCGAATATGTACAAAGTACTCAGGTTCGCCACCATTCTGCGAAAACCAGTCCAACGTATGCTTGACAAAGTCATAGTCGGTAGACTTATCGCCGGCTATTTCTGCCGGCCGGAGAAACGGTACCTCAGCTCCCATTTTTCGTGAGATTTCCGCGTACTCTTCCGAGTCAGTCGAAACGATAATGCGATTGATCGAAGCGGCCTTCTTGCACGCTGCAATCGACCATTCAATCAACGGGTGATCGCCAAGCAATTTTATGTTCTTGTGCGGCACGCCTTTCGAACCAGAGCGAGCAGGAATCAAAGCAACGATTGATGGCATATTAATTTTGTGTCTTAAACTTTGACTGACGGGTACGCGCAGACATTCGCAAAAACTAGCTTAATTTTTGAACTGTATTGTAACCATGTTCACAGCGCACCTTCCAATCGCTCAAGCGCAACCCAAAATCCTTCGCCACCATTCTTATGGCCCTGCCATATCTCAGGAATGAAGCTCGCAGAGGGGCAACCTTTTTTCAGAATGACCCCTAACTGTGCGAAGTCAATCTCACCTTCACCGACCTGTAGGCCCTCTCCATTAAGCCCTCTAGCATCCCCCATATGCAGATGCGCAGAAAATGGCGTGATCTTTTTGGCAAACTCGTAGAAGTCAATACCGAGATGATTGCAGGTTAACCGCGTGTGCGAAATATCAAAGCACATGCGCAGATTGAGTTTACGGCACCATTCGACGATCTCATCGATCTTCACAAAGATATTCTGGTAGCGCTGCCCGCCAAAGTGCCACGGGAAGGGAGCCATAGTTTGAGGAATTAGTTCCACCCCCTCCATGTCTAGATCAGTCAGGCTCTGAGCAAAGCGCTCGTAGTAGCCAGGAATTTCTTGGGCGGGCAATGGCGCATCCATAGTGAAGCCGCCAATATTCGCAACAATCAGCGGTCTTGACGTATTGGGAAAGAAGCGTTTCAAGTTACGAGTAATGTCAATCACCTGCTGAGTCTCAAGAATTGATTGTTTGCGATACGCATTATCGGGAGTTGCCAAATCCATCAGTCGGCTACCAGAAAATAGCTCCGGAGCATGCACTACCAGCCCAGCTTGATATGAACCATCCAGATAGTTGGCCGGGTTTAAATCCATATCGGAATACGAGAGATGGAATTCCCACAAATCTGGCTGAATGCGTGCGGCATATTCGCGAAAGTCGTGGTAACGAACCGGCACACCCCAGGGTCGAGTAAAACGATACGATCGAGGTTCGATACGGGTATCAAGCAAGTCAGATGGGTAGAAGAAGTCCTCCTCCCCCATATCGTGACCTAGCGTGCGGCCAAGCAATTGTTCGTAACGCTGTGGCGATAGTCCCTGACCGGGGCTGCGAACCTTGATGTGCTTGGCAGCCAATACCGTGCCTTTGCCTAGCGGTACGGCAGCGACTAGACTCTTGCCTAGGCTTTCGCGGTTTATCATTTCGCCCTGGGAAAGCTGACGTACCTTGCCTTCGCCGAGTGATTGCTCAATCTCACGGATGCCGTTAACCATGCTGGCGAATTCGCTTTGCGTCAGGCTGGCCGCGTGGTCTGGCCCTTCCATGGTGCGATCCAGCGTGAAGTGACGTTCAATGATGCATGCATCTAGCGCGGCGGCGGCAAGCGAGACGTTGATGCCGCGCTCGTGGCCGGAATAGCCGACTAGCGGATGAATGCTGCGTAGAGCGGACATCCATTTCAAGTTGATGTCGTGCAATGGCACAGGATAAGTACTGTTACAGTGGAGCAGAGCGAACTGGGCGCCACACTTGTTTAAAAAGGCTACAGTGATTTCAACCTCTTCGGTCGTACTCATACCCGTGGAGAGAATCAGCGGTTTTCCGGTTCGCGCCAGACGATCGAGTAGCGGAAGGTTGGTCAGGTCGGCCGAGGCGACCTTGTAGGCGGGCACGCCAAACCCTTCGAGCACGTCGACACTCTTGCTGTCCCAAGGCGTGCACATGTACGGGATGCCAGTCTGCATACAGTAATCGGCGAGGCGGCGATGCTGATCGACGCTGAGTTCAAAACGGTTCAGCAAATCAATCACATACTCAGTACCAAGATCGTCTCCGCTTTTTGTAAGGCTGCGCTGTCGATAAACTTGACTCAGGTGACGCATTTGAAACTTGACGCAGTCAGCACCAGCTTCGCGAGCCTTATCGATCATGTCAATGGCCCGCTCAAAGCTTCCGTTATGGTTGTTGCCAATTTCGGCAATCACAAAGGTTCGACCATTTGCGATATCAAAATTGTAAATCTTCATGGTCATTGCATATCACCTTCTGCATGGTTTCTGGATTCTCGTACCTTCCATGCTTGCAAGCCCCGCGACTCAAAACAGAACGGGCGCACCTTTAAGCCGGTCGCTTGTAGATGCTCAATAAGTTCGTGTTTGCGATAAGGTGACACGTAAAAAAGAAAAAACCCGCCGCCGCCAGCACCCAGTAACTTACCTCCAATTGCACCTTTTCCTTTGGCTTGGGCATAGATGTTATCCAGAACTTGGTTGCTGATTTTGTTACTCAATTGACGCTTCAGTTGCCAAGCTTGGTCCATGGCTAGCCCAAACTGTAATAGGCGGCCGCGAAGCAGATCGTTACGCATTGCATAACTAAGCCGGACATTAGTCTCCACCATTTCGCGTATATGCGAGCCTGTCATCTTGTGAAATTGATCATTATGAATTACTCCCGAATCGTGCGTGATGCCGGTGTCGCACAAGACCAGGCACTCCTCAAGCTCCAGTAGGGTGTCGGGGTGAATGCGCAAGGGGTGAACGATGTTCTGATCCATGCGAAATTCCATGAAGTTGAAACCACCGAACACGGTGGCATATTGGTCTTGCCACCCACCTGCAACGCCGAGATAATGACGTTCAGCCTGGTAAGCAATTTCTGCAAGCTCGTGCAGATCCCACTGGTCACGGCGAAATTGGTTAAAGCACCCGAGTATGGATGCGGAAACCACAGCCGATCCGCCCAACCCCGAACTCATTGGAAAGTCGGAGTGCAAGAACAGCTCGAATCCGAATTCTGGCCTAATGGCGCGTAATAGCGCCTGAATAAGACCAAATCGACCTTCGTCTACAAGGGCAGTTGATAGGCTCTCCGCGTCAAGGACTTCGGCAAGATCCATCGACCGAACGACAACGCGCTCGTCTTCGCGGATGCGTAGCGTAGCGTGGCTGTAAAGCGAGATGGTCGTATTGATTACCGCGCCATCATTACCTGAAAAATAATGAGTTAGGTCAGAGCCGCCCCCTCCGAAGCTAATCCGAACCGGCGCGCGGGCGCGGGCGTAAACGGCGCCCTCGGCTTGAAGGGGCAGATAGTTGCGAGTAACTAACCCCACCAGTCGACGAGAAGAATCGAGCAGAGGAATAACTCGAATACTGTGGTCAAGTTTCTTGAGCAATAGTTCGCGCGGTGTGGTCGCGTGTTCCCATACAAAACTAGGATTAGCGCATCTGATAATCGCATCGTCCAACGAGCCACCATTCAACAAATACCGACGGATATCTCCATCCGTGGCCACACCGATCACAAGACGATTCACATTGAAAACAAAAATGATGCCATGGTGATTTTCCTCAATTAACTGCAGTGCTTCGCGCAAAGATTCGTCCGCGGAGATGATGAACTTTTCTAACTGCATAGGGATACTCGTCGACCTGATTTGACCCATTTACAGAATCGAAGGTAATCAGAAGGCATGCCAATGTCGAGAAAATCAGTCTCCACTGGTACCGCTATTAATTTAAGATTTTTGGCTAAAGGCGGAATAAAATCGCGTTCTAACGAAAAGGATTTGCCATCCCAGCCATTGAAGAGTCTTGCAGGTAGACGGTAAAAGCCCGCATTTATCCAGCCAAAACCAGTCTGAGAATTTTTTTCCGAGAAATTTACTACAAGATTTGTTTTTTCAAAATGTACCTGACCGTAACGACTCATGTCAGGAACTCTTACTACGAGCATTGAAGGAGAGCCTGCTTGCATTAATTCACTTACCCCGTAGCCTACCCAAGTGTCAGCGTTAGTGACGAGGAAATCTGCGTGTAGGTCAAATTCCTTTACTGCGTTTGCGATCGAACCACCTGTCCCCATAGGTGTTGGCTCAATAAGAAAGTCGAATCGAGCCCCTTGAGTCGATTCAGACTGTATTACCTCAAGAAATTGAACAATTTTTTCAGCTTGATGATGCAAGAGAAAAGTAAAATCGCGCAAGCCTTGTGATAACCAGTGCTCTAACTGTAATTTCAGAAAGGGGACGCGACCCACCGGTGCCAATGCTTTTGGGACGTCTCCCACCGCTGATTTTAGTCGAGTACCGAAACCACCAGCTAAGACCAATAATCTCATCGTTTTATATTTCCTAGCTCCGGTATGAAGCCTGCGGCCAGGTCTCGAAACCGTCCACTACGATTAATAAGTTGATTAAAATTACCGCTGTCGGATACTCTTCCGTTCTCCATGACGTAGATACAATCACAAATGCGAACTGTGGAGAGTCGATGGGCGACAACGATTATAGTTAGCCTATTACCTAAGTTCGAAATTGCCTCCATGACAACGCTTTCGGTCAGGTTATCAAGAGCGCTTGTCGCCTCGTCCAGCACCAGCAAAGCTGGCTTTCGGTAAACAGCACGCGCTATCCCTATTCGCTGTATCTGCCCACCGGAAAGCCTTATACCCCGCTCTCCAACCATGGTGTCATACCCTTGCGGGAGCTCATTCAAAATAAAAGCATCTAAGTTCGCAACTCGCGCTGCATCAACTACTGCATCTCTATCGATTTGGTCATTCGGCACACCGTACGCAATATTCGCAGCGACAGAATCGTCAATGAGAAAAATATGCTGCGGCACATAACCTATCGCATTCTGCCAGGATGCACGATTGGTGGCATTGATCTCGCATCCATCGACAAGAAGTCGACCGTCACTTGGTTGCAAAAGTCCCAATACAATGTCAATCAATGTGGTTTTCCCACTTCCCGTTTGACCAACTACACCAATCGAAGACCGTGTATTGATTGTCAAATTTAAATTCGAGATATTTGACTTAGCAGAACCCGGATAACGATAAGATACACAATCGAGCCTAATACTCTTCTTTACCTCAAATTTCCCACTTTTTTGCTTCTGAGTCTCTCCGGCCAGCGTTGCTAACTCGGCATGTAGACCATCAAGCACTGGCGTTGCTACACGTATAGCCGACACAGCAAGATAAACTTGCTGCAGGGCCGGCAATAGACGATAGCTTGCTAGAGCGTATAACGAAAGCATTGGGAGTACTTCCTGAAAACTAGCACTATCTAATGTCCAAAATATAATCGCGAGCATACTGCCAAAAGCAAAAAACTCAAGGACTAGACGCGGTGTTTGAGTAATTAGATTAAATATCGCAATGTTGCTCGCATACTCGTATGCTGGCTTAGCAAATGCAGCAGCATAGTACGCTTCTAAACCAGACACCTTGGCGCTCTTAACATCTCCGAAAGCCTCATTAACTACTCGGAAACGCCTCTCGTTCGCTAACTTCAGGTTGAGGCCTATCCTATGTAGGCTAGAACGTTGCGTATAGAAAACTGCAGCATAACTTACGATAAAAGTGATCCCAAGAGTTAGTGCAATAGAGTAATCAGCCAGTAACAACAGGGCCAGGAGCGACACGACAATAGAAGAATGAACTACTAATTGGACTAATGGAATTAGTATTGAGCCCACGACCCGAGAAACTTCACTCATGATAGTCTTCGCGAGGTCAGCACTGTGCCTTTTTAGAAACCAGTCATAAGGTTGTAGGAGGTAGTTGCGTATTAGTCGATGCCCAATCGAATACTCTCGCATTTGAGTAAAGTGAGAAAGGATCCAAATCGAGAACGCGCGATAGGCGAGAGCAAGTACAAGGAAGAACATAAAGATCAGCGCAAGAAAGCGCATAAAATCGGTCGTCGAGCTAAATCCAAAGCTGTCAAAAACCCACTTTAGATAACCATTTGACTGTACAACCTCTGGTGTTGACAGAACCGCTATCAGCGGCAATATAGAGGCAACACCAAGCATTTCGATTACGCCCCCGCCTAGCATAACTGGTATTAACAGGAAAAACTCGTGCCTTTCCTTCGGCGAAAGTAGTTGGAGCGTCTTTTTGGCTATCGTGATCACTGGTTGACGAGGATCTCAGTACGCAGCAATCGTTCTAAGTTTTGATATGGCTTATCGGTCTGCACTCCGCTTCTCTGACCTGAACTACGAAAGCGCTTTGGGCGTTCATGATAATTAGCTAAAAACTTTTTTGCTTCATCTTCATAGTCACCGTAATTCGATACAAAGTTGATCGTCGGTATTAAACGTAGCACCTCACTCTCAAACAGGAAGATTGCACCAATATCGACCACGGGAACCTCAAGCTCGCAAGCAATCAGTTCAGTCGTGGAGCAAGCGGAGATGTACAGGTCGGCTAAGCTTATCCAACCGCCAATCTCTTCCTGGACGACGATACAAGCGTATTTCTTCTCAAGCCAAGCATAATTGCGTCGATCACATTTCGGATGCAGGCTCACCACCAGCAGCAAGTTTTCGTGCATGTAAGGGCGAAGAATTTTGTCTACCTCAACCCAGAATTGACGCCAATCAGTAAAAATAGAATGCTCGACTAGGTTGGGCATATTAATTAAAACTAACCGCTTCTGTTGGTTCAGGAATCTTGAGTTTGACTTTTTCAAACAAGCTTCGCTCTGCAAAATTTCTTGCATATCGAGATTTCCTATCACTCTAACTTTTCTCGCCGACAAACCTCGATCAGTCCAATAAGTACGCTGAGCATCGTCTGCCAACAATACATAGTCAGCAAGACTGCTGCCGAGTATCCACGGCTTTCTAGGAAGAATACCGAGAAGGGCCATTGCCCACGCCTCGCTTGGGTGATAATAAAAAACTTTTCTTCCCTTGTAAGTTAGAGCTTGTTCTGGAAAACATCTGTGAAGTAATCTCGATACTAGCGGCTGATCTAACGGGATTCGATAGACATTCGAATGAAAACGCAACTGGGCAATTATGTTTTGATCGGATAGAGCTACCGGAAGGTGCACAAGCACAGAACCGCTTTTCTTTAGTAAATTCAATAATTCTCCATTGGTGGTTCCGGCGTTATCTCCCCAGATAAAGGCAACTTTGCAACTCAGGGAACGAACTTGTCTACTCCACTTCATACGAAATCGCATCATTTGTAGCAACCAATACACTGTAAGAGCAACCATCGCAATCGAGTTATTTTTTTTATGCATTATCAATAACCAAGTTTTAATTCGCAACCTTGGAGACTGCTTAGCTGATCTATCTGACTCACTCTCAAGGGATATCGGTGCCGAATCAATCTCTACCGGCTGCAATGTCTTAAAATCAAGAGTTATCGGCGGTTGCATATTTAACGATCTAATATAATTTCGCTGTTGACAATCAACTACTAATGCGCTCTGAAAACCACGTTGATGTAACCATATTGCTATTGAACTCATCAATTTTATTGACGGATTTGTCGAGGGAATAAAAAGTAGCATTAGTGTGTCTAGATGTCTGGGTCTGTTTCTGCTGAATTACTATCATTAAGATTACATACAATTATTCAACGCATTAGTAAACGGTGAGGGTCCGATATTGAGAGACGAATAAAACTCTATACACTGTCGATCAACAAGACTCGTGTCATAATTGCAAATCACGTTGAACAACTCTGTCGATTTATCTGCTTTCGGTAAACTGTAGCCATCAAAGATTCCAGCTTTCTGTATAAAGGCGCGAAAACCGATAAACGGTGTACATGATCGACTTGCCTCAAAAAGGCCCGTTGTGGCTCCCATTATTACGAGGTCAAACCGCTCGTACAGCTCTCGTGTTTTGACACTCGGATCGATTACCTCGGCAACAAAACCAACTGGCGCATACCGCATCAATTTGGTCAGCATAATTCGCTTATTTGCTAAGGCGATTTTTGGCGCATTGTGAAATTTTACATGGACATACTTTATGTGAAGCTGACCTAGCGCTTCTAAGATATCTAATAGGTCTCGTTCAAAGCAGTCTGGTCGACCTGCGAAAGAGAGTCCAACCCATTCTGGCGGAAGAAGCAATACGCGGAGGCTAGACAGATCGGCGGCTAGAGGTTTTTTTGGCGTAACTAGGCCGTGGTTTATCGGATGAGAAACAACTTTAACTGTACAACCACGGCGTTCGAACGCTTTTGCTGACGCTTCGCTCCACGCAAGAATACGTTCGACGCCACCGATCCGATCTGTGCGGAGTGCACAATCTTCAAAGATAAGTCCGTGTGGTAGATAATCCACACATAAGCCTGAAGATTTGGCAGCCTTTGCAATTAATCGACTCGAAAAAGTAGTATCCGAATTTAGCATTATGCGCTGGGCTTCGGAACATACAAAAAATTCGCAAAGATGTTTATACATCTTCGACAAGTGATCATTCGTATAGTAGTTTTTAAACTGACCTAGAGCTGAAGCTATGACTTTGAGATCGTATGGGTCAAAATCTGACCATTTAGCGGGATCTAGTCTCGCTAACAAATTCTGCGGCGTCGCAGTCTGCGATCCAATCGATAGGATCTCTTTCGGACGTACCCACCTGGAAAGAGCTCCGCTAAAAAAGCTGACGCTTCGCGTCCAAGAAAATGGAAACGCTCCCTTTTCTACTGGAGTAAGGTTATTATATGGTTGAAAAAAAATCTGAACTTTTCTCAGGCGATAATAAAGCGCCAGTATCTTCAAGAAGACTGGGTCAAGCGTTGAGACCTCATTAGGAATGTCAAAAACGGACAAAAAAGAGAGTAGGCTACTGGGCGGATCGACTTGTCCGCCGTTCAACACTAAGTTCACTCCTTTGGAGTCGCAAGCGGCAACACAAGCGTGCATTAAATCACTATCGTCTTTCGAGCTCAGGAAGAAACACCCTATATTTTGCCGAATAATGAGGCGTTCGATCCGCAGACGATATTGATAATATTGAACAAAGCGCCAATGGACACGCTGGAAAGCAAGCTCAGCCCAACAATTGTCGCCGGCCTCTTTCGCCTCTGCGGCTAGTGCCTCTTCGATACGCCGGCTTACACTGTGATCAATATCTGGGAGTTCAATATCAAATAAATTTTCGGACTTGATACCCCGTGATGCGAGCTGACGCTGGATTACTGCACCCAAACACCATATCTCATTAAATTGTTCTAAATTATCTCCGCAGTTTCGACTGCAGCAGAGTAGTAACGCTTTCATTGATCGTTTATTTTCCGACGCAATTAGCCACTAAAAGTGACTCGAAATTATTAAAAAGAGACGTGTTGGAGCAGTATCAGAGAACTAGAACCTAATTTAAAAAGATTTTGGGTAATTTATATTATAATTTTTTAAGTAGTAAGGTGAAAGCTTCAGAAAAATGCGACGGCGAATACCGCGCTAGCAAGCGGGAAACTCTGTTCCCTAACGGCACTCTATTTATTATAGGAATCGCAGGGAAAAAATCACTAAAGTCATGTTCAACAAAGAAGCCGACCGACTGTGCAAGACTCACAAGATTTTCGCTAGTAAAAAAACGGAGATGAGGAAATTCGTGTCTGGCTGTCTCTGGAAAATAGCCAAAGGTATCAATTTCATTAGTGAACAAAAATTTAAGTCGGCCGTATATTGGGAAGTGATTGGGAACGTGAACCAAAAAATAGCCGCCTTTAGCTAGCACTCTGTGCGCCTCCTGCATCACCGCAGACGGCCTAACTAAGTGTTCAAGCAAGTCTTTACTCAAACAAAAATCAAAGCTACCATCTTCCCACTGAAGCTTATCAAAACTAAAATCGTTAATATACTTTAGTTGCTCATACCCGCAGAGTGCAGCTTGCGATAGAGCATATTGACTGCCGTCGACACCATAGAGTTTCGCGCCGGCTTCCTGTCGCGCATACACTGAAAATACTCCATTGCCGCATCCAATATCTAACATTTTTCTAGGTTTTATACCCGCTTCGAATACTGCGTCCCAAACCGGTGTAAAGTAATTAGAAATTGGATTAATACGACTAAGATCGTCGATCAAACTCTTGTTAAAGTGCGTGTAGTCTGACATTTTAGGATTTAGTAAGGCTTATCTCGTTACATACGAAGAGCATTAAATTACGTCAATGTAATAACGATCTGTTTAGGTTGCTGAGTTCACTAGTTGAAACTAGCGACTATCAGGAAACGCTGATCAAAGCATTGAGTTATCTTTCAAGTAACATCATAAACGACTCTGCGCTGATAAATCCTGACTGTGCGCCGCGAATCTTTGCAAGCGCTCTCAATAGTTGCTCGCTACGTGGATGCGGGAACTCTCCTATTTCCGATTTATAAATTCGAATTAGTTTTAACTTTCTCTCAATGGATTTACTCACGTCTATAAAAACATTTGGATTAAACCCGATTTTCGTGGGATTAATACCAAATTCTGTCTCTGAGGGAGTTTCATATGCCAAAACACGACGAACACTTGGATAACGAAACCACTTAGTACACGCACTCGCTGCATCGAAAGTTACTCGATGATCGCTGTGAACATCGCCTGGATAGGGCAATAACATCTCTTCAGGCTGAAAGTCATTTACCACATCTGAAATTCGTGAGACCAAGGTTGCTAACGGAATTTGATCTAATTGAGCTGTCGGGAAACCAAGTGAGTAAAAATGTTCCAATTTAATTCCGAGACCTTCGCGAACCCGTTCGATTTCCGCAGCACGCCTCTCAATAGATGCCCTCACCCAACCAGCCTCTTCAGTTATCGCTGTCATTAAAAGCCAGCCAACAGTCCCACCCTCTGCAATCCGTCTAAGAATGGTCCCGCCACAGCCTAATAATTCGTCATCGGGGTGAGTACCAACAACTAAAAGCTTCATAGGTAGGAGCCTTGCTGGATGTTGACTTTTGGACCAAAATCGGTCAACCATATAGCTCCAAGCCCAGCTTTCACCAGCACACTATCACCTTCAATCGCGAGCACCTTTCCAGGCTCTAGATTAACCGATATATACGCTGCTTCTTCCACCTGAGTTTTCCAAACCTTGATCGCTCCTTCGTGATGATTAAAATGCGCACCAACATATGGTTTAGTCAAAGCTCTCACCAAGTTATTTATGGCAACGGCGCTCATTCTCCAATCAATGCGCCCATCTGCTTCTCCGCGCTTACGCCAGTTGTTCGCAAGCCTATGATCTTGAGGCTTTCGAACATAGTTACCGTTTGCAAGCAATGGTAAGAATTTTTTCATCTGCCTTGTGGCCAGCACCTTAATACGTGAGTAGAGGGTTCGCGCATCATCGGTCGGCGCTATAGATACCTTCACCTGAGACAGGATATCGCCAGAATCCGGGCCCTCGTCCATAAAAAAGAAGGTTGACGCAGTCTCAGTAAGTCCAAGAGCTAGAGCCCAAATCAATGGATGTCTTCCCCTATTCTCTGGCAAGGCTGCGGGATGAAACCCGATTACGCCCAACCGTGGAATGCGGAGTATAGGTTCTCGAATTAACCGAGACCAACCAAAGCAAAAAATTATATCGGGCGCGCAACATCGAATCCAGGCTACTGACTCCAAGTCGTTGATGTCAGGCGAATATCGCACTGGTATACCTGCACTCTTTGAAAGCGGGGCTAAATTCACATGATCCGAATTAAAAGTTGATTCGGCCAATGTACATACTCCGACAATATTCGCCTTAGTTACAATCAGCTCATGCAACATATGAGCAGAAAACTCAACCGCACCAATAAATAGAATTTTCATTTAACTGGATAGTCGTAGAAGCGCTTTTTCAGTAAGCCAGTAAACGATGCCCGCTCCAGATTCTTCACAATGCTATCACTCGCACCGCCATTGCCATAGGGACTGTTGGTATGTGGCAGACTGTCACGAAATTCCTTAGAAAACAAACGAGTCAACGCATTGCGAATAGAAGTGCGATTCGGTTCGCTATCAATTACACTCATAGCCCGTAACCGCCCGCGCTGGCGATCGCCGATATTTATAGTGCCTTTTTTGAATGTAGGCACTTCGGACAGACCGCTAGAGGAATTACCTACTATGCCATCGACATATTGGATGCAGGAAAGGTAACGTAACTGTCCGAGAGAAGTGTAAGCTTTGGCATTCAAGTGTTGTTCACAAAAGTCATTTATTTGACGGAATAAGGCTCGACCTCCCGTGTCGGAATTCGGCATCGTAAAGATTAGCCCAACATCACTACCCAGATCGGAGAGCGCTACTAATAGTTCACGCATCTGAGCTGCACTTGTGTTACTTTCGAGCGTTACAGGATGATACGTTATCAAAAGATTACGCCTTAAAAACTTGAAATTTAGCTCAATTTCGAGATCTTCACGCGACATCAGACGAAGTCGAAGTATGTTATCGACACCCAAACCACCTACATTAAACACTCGCTCAGGTTCTTCGCCAAGCTGAATCACTCGCTGACGGTACTCATCGGCGGCAACAAAGTGGAGGTGAGCCATCTTGCTAATGCTGTGCCGAATAGACTCATCAATTAAGCCTTCTGTTGCCTCCCCGCCATGCAAATGAGCAATAGGAATTCGGGCAACCATTGCGGCGGCAGCAGCTGCAAGGATCTCGTAACGATCACCAAGTAGTAGAACTAGATCCGGATCAAGCTCCGCAAATGCATCAGCGAAACCGATCATACCTAACCCCATTGACTTAGTGATTCCAACGGGGGTATCTGAGCTAAGTAACATCTCGACTCTTCGATCCACTTGAAATCCATCTTCTACGATCGTCGTTACTGTGAGCCCAAATTCCGGTGACAGATGCATTCCAGTAGCAATGAGTTGAAGTTTTAAGGCTGCAGATTTGCGAATTCCTTCTATCACCCACCGGAGCAGACCGTATTCAGCCCGTGTTCCGGTAACAACACAGATTTTCTTCATATTTCTATTAATTCGTCAGCAGCAAAAGCTCGGGGAGCCGATCGACCGATCAGCTCGTCCCAGCGAATTGGTGAAATTCCAGTCCCAGGGCGCTTAACAGTTACATTCTCTTCTGTAAAAGTCTCGCCAGCTCGAATCGGCCGTGCCGCAACGAGCGACTTTCTTACAACAAGCCTATTCTTTTCCTCGCTGGGACTAGGCCGCTTGATTCCATCCCCCATAGCCGCCTCAATATTGCGAATAGCGCGAACCATTGCCGCAAATTCGTCTGGCTCGAGGCTTGCCTTGTGGTCAGGCCCTAGTAAATTTCGGTCTAATGTTAAATGCTTTTCGATCACCGTGGCACCCAGCGCCACGGCCGCAATTGGCACTTCAATTCCTGAGGTATGATCGGAATATCCGACGGCTACCTCGAAGGCTTCTCGAATCGTGCACATTGCTTTAAGGTTTACATCGCTCATTGGCGTTGGGTATTCAGTATTACAATGGAGAACGGTAATTTGACTCCGCTTAATCCCAGCTTTTTCAAGGATCTCAATAGCAGACTCAATCTCGCCTAGTGTTGCCATGCCAGTGGACAAAATGACTGGTCTGCCTAAACTGCCAACTCGACGTAAATAGGGTAGATTTGTGATTTCGCCAGAAGGAATTTTTAACCGGTTAAGTCCAAGCCCCGCTAAGTACTCTACGCTTTCTATATCAAACCCAGTAGAAAAAAAGCCAATAGCTTTCTTTTGGCAATGCGCCAACAAAGCTTTGTGTAGTTGAGGTGTTAGTTCAAGCTTGGAAAGCATATCCAACTGCGACTGGCTTCGTTCCGTGGTTTCTGTTTGATACTGCGCCTTGGGAGCGTATAACGTTGCCAGGCGCTGGGCGTTGAATGTCTGAAACTTGACGAGATCGGCCCCCGCTTGAGCGGCAGCATCGATCAAGCGCTTCCCTAGTTTGAGGTCACCGTTATGATTTACCCCTGCCTCGGCAATGATTAAGGTAGCGGTTTTCAAGCTCGGCTCCTGACAAACGCTCCTGCCGGAATATCTTCGAAGACGACCTGACCAGCGGCAATTACAGCACGCTCGCCAATTCGAACACCTTCACGAATCACGCTGCCGCTTCCGACAAAGCTTCCCTGTCCAATCACCACGCCACCGTTTACTCGTACACCAGTTGCTATATGACAGTGATTTGCTATGGTTACATCGTGCTCAATCAAAGCCATGCTGTTAATGATACAGTTGGCTCCTACTTTGGCGTCTGCATTAACTATACTTCCGTGAAGCAAAATTGTACCCTCTCCTACCACTGCACAAGGGGAGCAGTAGGAGAACGGGGATTTGATTAATGGTAACTCTGCGTTAAGATGTTTTAAAGAATTAAATAAATGAACACGTATGTCAGGAGTCTTTATCTGGCCAACAGTAATTAATGCAGAAAGATTTTTAGTTAATAGTCTAGGCAGATCATCATCGTGCCCTATCACCGGATAGCCTGAGACTTCCTCTACTTCTACGTTTTTAGCTTCTAAGACACCAATAATTTCATAAGCACCTGTCGCTTCAATTGTGTCAATACAGGATCGACAATGTCCGCCGCCGCCAAGAAGAAGGAGCTGTTTCCTCACGCCAACCCCGCACTACTTGGAATGTTTATAATTCTTGCTGCCAACGACTCAGCCATCGGCATAGGCGCCCGTGGACAATTTTTGTAAGGCTCTAATTTATGCATTAATGTCCACGCTGGGCGTGACATTAAACCTGCATCATTGGTCGCTTCAAGAATTGAATCCCGATGCTCTGCAACAGATTCATCTAGAATTAGAGTTTGTAGCCAATAGTTACTTTCGCAAAGCTCGGGTTCTAACAGTAATCTAACTCCTTTAATATGATTCAAGGCCTGTTTGTAAGCGAGTGTGAGTCGCCGCTTTGAAGCTAAAAAAACATTTAATTGCTCTAACTGTGCGCAGCCAAGCGCGGCATTAATATTAGGCATGCGAAAGTTATAACCCAGTTGATCATGCTCGTAAGCCCAGCGATGCGGAATCTTGGCAGTTGTTGTAAGGTGTTTGGCATGCTCTGCTAGCGCGGTATCATCAGTGAGAATAGCTCCGCCTCCGCCGGTTGTAATAATTTTATTTCCATTAAAACTAAGAGTGCCTAAAAGACCAAAAGTGCCCGTATGCTTTCCGTGGTAGTAACTGCCAAGAGATTCTGCAGCATCTTCCACCAGGGATAGCCGGAAATCATGGGCAATTGCTAGCAGGCCATCAAGATCGCACGGATGCCCAAAGGTATGCATTGGTACGAGAGTGACTATACGCCGGCCAGTCTGTCGATTTCGAAACCCTTCACCGCTGCGTTCCGCAATGAAAGTGAGCCATTCGCGCAGCGCAGAAGGGTCCAACCCTAACGTATTTTCTGAACTATCTGCAAAGTGGGGCGTTGCCCCTAGGTACGACACAGCATTTGCAGTGGCTACAAAGGTCAGTGCTGGCACGATTACCTCTTGATCAGGCTTTACACCGGCAAGCTGCAGAGCTACCTGAAGTGCGGCGGTGCCGTTCACCACAGCTACGGCGCGCCGGACGCCCGCATGAACGGCTAGCTGCTTTTCAAATCGATCCACAAAGGGGCCGACGGAGGAAACAAAAGTTGAATGTACGCACTCTGCAACATATTGCATCTCTAGACTTGAGAACCTCGGCTCGTGAATAGGAATAAAATTTTCCGGCGCATGTAAGGCCCTTGATATTGCAAATTTTATCTGCTCTGCTAGAGGGTAATTCACGAGATCGACACCTCAAAGTTTCCGAGCCGAGAGACATTTGGGCCGTCGAATATCCTACTTTCTATTGCCGCGAGCAGTTCGTCAATGCCATCTGAAACGCTAAACTCCGGTGTAAAACCAAGGCGTTCACGAACTTTTGAAAAATTTACTCGGTAGTTTCGGGGATCGCTACCATGCTGTTGATATTTAACTGTACACTCTGGGCGCTTGGCGAGTATAAGCTCGACAATTCCTCTCTTCGTGTAATTATTTAGATCGCCGCCGGCATTAAACACTTCAAAGCTTACTACATCAGAACGAGCGACGAGTACTTGCGAGATCAGACGAGCGAAATCTTTTACATGACAGTACGGTCTCCATGTATCAGGGTCGTATACAAGTAGCTCCTTGCCGGAAGCTAAATCCAATACGAACTCGCTAACCGTGAGATCAAATCGCATTCTAGGAGATAAACCGAATGCGGTCGCGAAACGCAATATGATTGGCGAGAAGTCTACCGTCCCTTTCATACCTAAAATATATTTCTCTGCAGCGACTTTCGACTTTGCGTAGAGTGAAAGTGGGTTTAATTCAAAATTCTCATCTGCTAATTCATTTTCTTTAATTAACCCGTAGTTGGAGCATGTCGATACGAAAACAACACGATTTAGATTCTTGCCGTTACAAAACGCTAATAATTTTTGTATACCTATGTCATTAACTCTATGCGAGATCTCTGGATATCTCTTTGTAATTGGATCACCAACCAAACCTGCTAGAATCACAATATCACTGACGCCTTGCATTGCGTGAGTAAGTGTCCTCACGTCAGATAAGTCGCCATAAATGAACCTGTACCTTTCGTTTCCGATATACGGAAGAACACATTGGTTATTTGCATAGACAAAGTTGTCTAAAACAACTACCTTATACCCTTCCACCAAGAGATGCCCAGTCAACACCGAGCCAATATAACCAGCACCACCAACGACGAGCACGGTCTTCAATCAAAACCTCCATTTAATTTTTTATTAGCAATTCCGCCAGGCTCCAATCCTCGGGAGTATCTAGATCTAACGATCGCGAGCGTGGCATTTCAAAACCTACCGTTTCAGCAGTTAGGAACGTCTCATTTCGCCGTAACCAGTCGATCCTTGCTAAGTACAGTGCGCCATTTAACGTAAGTACCTTCGGAAGGTCTTGCCGTCGAGAAATGTTCATTTGCTCTGACACTATGGGCTGCAATTGACCGACCTCATTGAGTCGGTACATCCAGTAGGGGTGCTCACTAACCTCACAGACGGCTACGGCGGAGTGAGCATCTCTCTTCCTGCAAAAGTCATATATTCCGTCGATATCTTCAGGCGTACGCAACGGAGAGGTAGGTTGTAACACCACTACCCAGTCAAACTCTTTAATTTGCTCTAAGGCATGCAGAATGGGGGCAATCCCTGGAGTATCGTCTGTAGCCAAGTCGCTCGGTCGCATAAACGGAACTTCCGCGCCGTAGGCTTTCGCCACAGTAGCGATTTCATCATCATCTGTCGACACAATTAGATGATCGATGCACTTCGCTCTTTTCGCAGCGTCAATGGTCCACGCAATTAGCGGCCTTCCCCCGAGAGACTTTATGTTTTTTCCCGGAACACCCTTGGAGCCTCCCCGAGCTGGTACGACCGCAAGAAGAGTCACGCCCACTCTCCCCGGGCGCGCTCGAGAGTCTCGGGCCGACCTATATCAAGCCAGTACTCGTGTATCGGAAATGCGTTCACATTATAAGAGTTCCTCGCTGCGCGCTCGAGCAACTGAGGCATATCTAAAAAGGTATTGGGCTCCATCAAGTCAAGTAACTCTGGATTCAATAAATAAATACCTGCATTTACATAGTGCGTTAAAACAGGTTTTTCCTGAAGTGCTAACACTTTCACGCCATCAACCTGAACCACACCGTATGGAATCTGCGTAACATGCTCGCGTAAGCACATAGTTGCAGCCGCAGAATGATCGCTGTGAAAGCGTAAGAGGTTGCCGTAGTCTACTCTTGTAAGCACGTCCCCGTTCAATACTAGCAAGGGTTCGACTGGCCGCTCCTGAATTAAGCTCAGGGCGCCACCGGTTCCAAGAGGGAAATTTTCTTCTAGATAGCGGATTCTTGCGCTCCATTTTGCGCCGTCTTCAAAATAGGTCTTGATTTGATCTTTAAGATAATTAACTGAGAAGTAGAAATCTTTAAAACCTGCGTCTAAGCATTGTTGCAGAGCAATCTCCAGGAGTGGTTTACCGCCAACTTGAATCATCGGTTTCGGGCAGTTGTGTGTAAGGGGGCGCAAGCGCTCACCCCTTCCGCCGGCCATGATCACTACAGTGTTCGATAGTGTCTTGGGTTTAATTAAATCCTCCAGGAGAAAGAGCTGAACTAAGCGGCCCTCAGAGTCTAGGCTTGGGATCTGGTGCAAGCTCTCAAGACGCATTAACGTAAGCGCTTCTTCCTCCGTTGCGGGATGTTGCAATGCTCGAAAGTTGACTCGCATCACGGCTGTCACGGATGAATCTAAAGATTCGCCACGTAATAATGCTCTGCGAATATCGCCATCAGTGATTACACCTTGCAATCGTCGTTCACTATCGATTACGAGGGCAATCTGTACAGCCCCTTGATCCAAAACCGAGATGGCTTCACGGATCGTTGACATTGGTGTTAAGAAAAGCTTTTCCAGATTCATGTCGCAAAGCTCGTAGCTTTAAGAAAGATTTTATTCAAGCTTTTTCCAACACGAGAGAATAGATTAGACTGGCCATATGATTATATTTTTTTGTCGCAAAATGTGGTTGGCGACAAATTGAATCAATTACACTTATCTAAAGGTAAGTGGTGGATTCGCTTGCTTTCTTTGTTCTCAACAGAATAGAGGCCGCCTCATCTGCCCCCCTAAATCCCAGACGCTGAACATAAGCAGCATGTTCTAACCGTGCGTCGCGAGTTCGAACAAAATCCAAGGCGGCCCACCAGGCGTCTTTAGCACTTGAAAAAGACTTCCCAAGTCTGAGCTCGGCTATTCTTTGAGCGTTATAAGTCATTTCCAGGTTGTCGAATTCATAAAACATAAACAATCTAGCTCCTACCAACAGCGCATCCGTTGCTGTCCCGACACCCGGCCGAATTACAGCAGCGGCTACTTGGGCGTACATTGCCGGGGTAAAAATAGCTGGCCGTATCCAATCCGGCATCTTGTTGCTATAGAGTGCCGGTTCCACCCAGACCGTACACGACCCCGGTTGCGCACCGGACGCGATGTGTTCTATCAGCATACCTGTCTCTGCCTGCGCTTCACCGCCCTTACCACACGAAATCAAAATATCGTGGGTTTTATTTGTCCGAACTACTTGTCCGAGGGTATACATACCAACAGTATTAAGTCTGGTCTTTGCCCCAAGATAGGGGGCTGCAAATAACCTTGTGGCGATCATCCTAGGGCGATGCTGGGTGAGTAGTTCTTCTGCACGGATCGCTTTGTGTGGCGGAAAATTCGGTAAGGTCAAATGCCAAAAAAACGAGCCGGAGAGCCACGCGTGGGGTCGCATGCCCAAGATCTCTACCAGATTATCGCTAACGACTTCGTCAAATTCTTTGAGTGACGGTAGGTCATCCGTCCAACAACGAGTATCAGGCGACATCCAATCTGCTCGCGTAGTTCTGCTTTGAAAATCAACGACCTCCGGGAGCGCTAGACCCCAGTTCGTTGCAAACTGATGAGCAGCGCTCTTCGGCACGAACAGAACTGGCGATGCGCCGCGCTCACGCAAGGCAATCGAAAGAGCGAGCATCCGCCGAACATGGCCAAGACCATTAGCGCAAGCAACAAGAGCTATCCGCAGCGAACTCATGAAGCAGGCGTCATGTACCCCATAGTCGCATAGATCAACCCCGGAATCTTTTCGATTTCGCTTGCATCTAGCTGTGACCATCCATCAAAGATTAACCGAGCCGAAGCTTCTCGCTGATAAGCCTCTGATTGTGAATTGAGGCGATGATTATTTAAGATCAGAACTGCGTCGGACTGCGCTACGGCTAGACGCAAATCAACGGCAGGCTCTAAGCTAGACTTTCTCAGTTCCTGTGCAGTAACTACAGCATCCCAAGCTCGAATCTTGGCGACCTGCCCCCCTAATGCAACCGCCACATCAAGGGAGACGGCGCCGCGCATATCAGACGTTTCTGGGTCACCCTTGAAAGCGGCCCCCACGATAAGAATGGACAGCGTCTCAAATGGCTTTCCAACCCGTGCCGCAAAGCGACGCAACACATTAACCACATACAAAGCGGCGCGCTCATTGACTGCCCGCCCAGCCCTGGCTAAAGTTATATCGTCGCGTGGACCGTCCGGGTTCGAGCTAAAAAGAATAGGATCCTTCGTTAGGCAATATCCACCCACGCCAGGGCTCGGCAATGGTATCGGATTACGCGGGTAGCCTTCATTGGCTGCTCGAATGAGATCGAAAGCATTCACATTCGCACTATCGGCAATTAGCGCCAGTTCATTTGCAAAGGCGAATGAAATATCACGGAAAGTATTGTTAGCCAATTTAACCAGCTCGCTCGCCTCAAGTGAAACCACCTGCACAATTGATGGTGTAAGCGTTGACCAGAACTGTGCTGCCAGCTGAACACAGGCGGTCGTATGGCCCCCAATCACCTGCGGCAAGGTTCGGAGCTCGTGCATCGCGCGTCCTTCGACGGTTCGCTCTGGTGCGAAAGCTACGTGAAACTCCTTGCCACACGTTAGACCACTTAGCCTCTCGAGCCTCGGAATCACGAAACGGCGAGTCGTTCCCATCGGTACGGTCGATCTCAGCATGACTTGGTCACCGCGCTTTAGCAACGTCCCGATTGCATCTACAACATTATTGAGTGCCGTCAGGTCTGGCCGCAAGCGCTCGTCAAGTGGTGTACCAACGGCGATAATGTAGACACTTTTGCGATGCCCCCCTAGACTAGTGTCAAAGCTAATCTGTTGAAGATCCAAATTTACTTTTAGCATTTCACGTAATCCAGGCTCATATACATGAGGCTTGCCTGCCGCAAGTTGCTCTATCAAATCGCTTCGAATATCAATACCAACAACCTGATGACCACGAGTTGCGAGCGACACTGCCAAAGTTAACCCTACATAGCCCAAACCAAACACCGCCACTTCTTGCTGCAAGCCGCTCTGCGTCCGAAGTAAATCGAAAAAGTCGATCACATCCGACAGCCGACCGTGTTCATCAATCAACGGAATGTGACGTATCCAATCCGAGCTGTGGCGCCCCGTGCGGCGGACACGCCGGTAGACTTCGGCCATGACCTGTTCGCGGGGGGTGGACACCGGGAGGGTGACAGGCTCAATCACCATAATTTCTGAAACTGGTCTCGAGAAGTAAATATCGTTCGCATACGCGCGACGAAGATCACCGTCAGTCAGTATTCCAAGTAGTCGGTCAGCGTCGTCTAACACCAAAGCCAAACCTGGATAACGCACCTCCCTAGAGCGCGCAGCCATAGTCCGGAAGGTGACATCAATGCTATCCTCAGGCTTTGCGATTACAGCGAGGGAAGTCAGATCTAACTTCATGCGATAGGGGTCTCCTCCCAGTTGAAGATCATGCCAATTCCTTTCCGGCTTTTTGGCCTCGGACTTGCAAAACGACCTCTGTAGTAGTCGCGATTCAGTAGCTCTTGGTGGCTGAGCTGCCGCCGCTGCTGGCCAAGCATTATTCTCCAAGCAGGGTACTCTGCATCCATGCACTGTAGTCGCTCCTGCGGATCCAGTGCCGCAAAGGACGCTAACTCAGCCATCTGCTGAGGCGTGACGGACACAGGGCCGTCACGCGATTCCGTAGGCCCCAAAATTGTAAAATGGCGCTCAATAATATCTGCTCCAAGTGCAAGTGCTGCCTTTGAGGCCACCAACCCATCTCGCACCACAAGCGAGTGATCGGAGAAACCCACCCGGGGCGCCAACGTCCGAAGCCATTGCATACGAATCAAATTCATCTGCTCCAGAGGAGTTGGGTACAGCGTTACGCAATGCAAGAATGCGAACGACTTGTCTTTAAGAATAGACTTGGCATGGATCACCTCATCGTCGAACGTCGCGCCAGTCGAAACTACAATCTCATCAAACAGAGTCCCCAGCTCACGCAGCATCGGGAATGAGGCACAATCGTAGCTAGCAACCTTAATAGACTTAAATCCAGCTTGCGCGATGTCACGCGCATGCGCACGTACGAAGCAAGTGGTCATGGGCACTAGCCCACCCTGGCGGCAAAGTTCCACGAACTTGAGAGTATCTTCCTGCGACACTTCAAGCCCTTTGAGTCGCTGGTATTCGGCAGCATAGGGGCGCTTTATCGACTTGATTTCCCCCCCTTTGACCAAACCTTCTTCGAACTGGGGTCTGTAGGTAACCGTATTTGCAAGAATAGTTTGCATCTTTCCATGCGTCGCACCCGCCCTGGCGGCCGCTTCTACCATGCGAGCCAGAAGGTCCATGTTGCCATTGTGATTCTGGCAAAACTCAGCAATAAGTTGTGTCATCGTGTCTTCTCTATCGTGGGGTGATGAGATAAAGCGCATTCGATCCACCAAATCGCCCAGGTGTGTTGCGATTCTCGTATTCGACAACCTTGCCTAACCATTCCAGCGCTCGATGCACTTTGTCATTTGGCAGGTTGGCGTCACGCAAAGCATTAGTCAGACGCTTTTCCAGATCGACCAGCATCTGAGTACCATTCGCACGCTCATAGTCAAAAGGCTGCACGGACTCCAGTCGCATTGGAGTGTCAGCTAACCAGCCTTCAATATCAAAGGGCGAGATAAAATGCCTGTCGGTCAGCGACATTGGTACATCCATCAGTAATGCCAGCGTCATCCAAACGAAGCCGCGAATGTTCAAGAAATAGGGGCAAGTTAGGATGATCGTCCCTTTGCCATCGACTAGCTCAATCATGCGGTGCAATTCCTGACGAGGCTCCGGCATATGCTCCAGCGTACCGCATGAAACAACTACGTCAATAACATCATTCCATTCCAGAGCCGAGCAGACTCGGAAGTCCAGATTAGCAGCTTTATGACGGCGTTTAGCCTCCTCGATGGCTGAGGGAGCGTAGTCGATACCACTTACCCACAAGGCGGATCTGGCAGCGATGCCCGCAGCCGTTTCACCCGTACCGCAGCCGATATCAAGAACACGTTTACCTTTGAAATGGGTGGCTGCCCAAACGAGCCTATCGGTCTCGCTAATGTCTTCACCACCGACAAAGCGGCTAAAAAAACTCTCTTTACCCTCGCTGTAAATGTTCTCATAAAGACTCCGAAGCTTGTCAACAGGTGTATTGGTCATGCTATAAGTCCTTCGTCTTTAAAGAAGCGCCCAAGAATGAAAAGGTCGGTCCTCTCAACACTCTCGAACGTAGAGCCACCGATATGGGGCGTGATAAGTAAGTTAACATGGTCGCGGGCATAATCAATCAGCAAGTGCCTGCCTTGTTGTGCAATCCCGTGCTCGTTCTCTACCACATCCAAGGCAGCAGCAGAGAGTTTTCTTGCCTCCAAGGCATCCAGCAGCGCCTGACTGTCAACGATGGCGCCCCTGGATGTATTGATCAAGACTGCACCGGCTTTGATCTGTTCAAACTCCCGCCTGCCGATCATGTGTTTTGTCTCCGGCAGTAAAGGCAGATGAAGACTTATCACATCGCTACAACTCAGCAGGCTCTGCAAGGATGATGCGCGCTCAACACCTCCAGGCAAACGCAAAGTATAGGGGTCGAAAACAACCACGCGCATGCCCAGAGCCCTACAGACACGCGCCACCTTGCCCCCGAGCCGGCCGCACCCGATGATGCCTAAAGTCTTCTCAAAAACTTCTCGACCCCGAAAAGGGCCCGGCTGCCAATGCCCCTGCTTGACTGCATCGACCGCCCGAGGAAGATTCCGAAGAACGGCAAGCATTAACGCCACCGTCAACTCGGCAGTCGCAGACACCTGACGCAAAAACTTCTTTTTCCCCCGCAGGTGATACACGCGCACTTTGTGCCGCCGTGCTGCCTGGAGGTCAATGTGGTCTAGTCCCGTCGTAGGCGTCAACACGGCCTTAAGACGCCCCCCTTGCATCACTCGCTGAGTGACACGCGTATTGAAACGGACTAAGACTGCATCGTAACCACGTGCCTCCGATTCAAACTCTACCTCCCCCATCTCGCGGGCACAGACGCTTGCGTGTCGACGGGCAAATTCCAGTCCTGCGCAGCTGAAACTAGACGGCTCGGGACACAAAATACGCATCAGTGATGCGTCCACTGGCCTAGTAGCAATCCAGTCAATTGAAATCTAATCGGGTTGCAAATATTCATCAATACTTCATTCGAGGACAAAGACTGCAGCAGCCATGGCGGCAATAGATGGATAACTCACATCCATTGGTCATTTATTTCCCAGTATTGCTCGCAATTCGTTAAGCTTATACTTACGACCATTTAAGGGAGTGCCGCGCGCCTCTCCTACGGCAAAGAAATCACAACCAAGCAATCGCGCACTATCACGATCGTCTATCCCATCACCAACTATCGCAATCTCAGAGCAACTAAGCTTTTCCTTGATGATTAAATGTCGCAGCGTCTCCACTTTGGTAGCGGGGCCTCCGAAGATGTGATCAAAAAAACGATTCCAATTCCGATGGTCAATAATTTTCTTCAAATTAGGGAGTGGGGTAGCGGAGCTCAAGATGATTAGCACGCCCAAATTTTTTAAATAGGTTAAAAGCTGCTCTGCGCCCGGCAAGGACTCTGCTTTGGCCACAGCAAGATCTACTTTTTGACTATACTTTCTCACGAGTTCATCGACAGATTCAGTTCCGATGACTGAGGATGAGAACGCAGCCATTCTTTCATAGCGATTTCCCTCAGATTTTTCTAAAATTTTTTGCATCGCTAAAGTGCCTCCGGAATAAGAAGCGGCGACAAATAAAAAACCGTCTTTTTTTAAGCTGTTTGTGTCAACTAAGGTTCCATCAAAATCAAAAACCACGCAACGAAACTTTTTCATTCTTGAGCCGCTATTGGAGCGATAAGGTTCTGTAGCAAGGACTATGACTCGTTCGTCTCGCAGACAAAGTGAAGTCGTTTAGAATCGATTAACCGAATCGCACTAGCTGTAAATGACAATACTCTCCCACCACACTAAAGGATTCCTAAAGCATGTTCCGAACCTTTAACTTTCAGCAATGAATGATTAAGTTTTAAGATTCTCTGGAAAAAAGTGTGCTAACCATGGCGTCATCTTAGCTCTTTGGCTTCTTCGGTACTCGGCAGGCCACGGCAATACAAAAACTCCAAAGGCAAAATTGCGTAAGCATCAGTTGCCACTCGTTTCCTTTCTCCAATACCTTGTAAACATCTAAAAATATCGGAGCCATCAAGACGAGTAGTCCTAATAGGCTAAACAATACCCGGTCTTTATCGATGAAAATCAAAAGAGGCAACGAATAAAGAATCACTTTTATAGAGATTTGCAAGTATTCCATAGGAGTTTTAGCTCATTTTCATTGGTTGTATGAGATATTTCGCATAAGCGTTTATCATCATTTCGAGTAGACCAAGAGCGTTCGGCAAGATATAACTTGCCGCGGGGCCTTGCCGATCATTTTTCTTCCCAAAAGAGTTACACCGGCGCGCGGCCATAGGTATCTTCAAACCGCACAATGTCATCTTCGCTCAAATAGCTGTCCGACTGCACCTCGATAATTTCTAAAGGAATGTTGCCGGGGTTCGTTAGACGGTGTACCTCGCCAAGCGGAATATAAGTCGATTGATTTTCCGACAGGGTCAGCACCTTGCTGCCATTGGTAATCCTAGCGGTGCCCTTCACTACAATCCAATGCTCAGCGCGGTGGTGGTGTTTCTGTAAGCTTAAGCTTGCCTTGGGTTTCACCATAATGCGCTTTACCTTAAACTGGCCGCCTTTATCAATACTGTCGTACCAGCCCCAGGGGCGGTGCACTTTACGGTGCAGCGCGTGTTCTTCGCGCTTATCGGTGGAGAGCGCATTCACAATGTGTTTTACATCTTGGCTGCGCGATTTATCGGCAACTAAAACCGCATCGACCGCTTCAATGACAATCACATCGTTTACGCCCACCAAACTCACTAAGCAGCTGCCGGCATGCACCAGGGTGTTGCGGCTCCCGGTGGTGAGCACATCGCCAATGTGGGCGTTGCCGTGGTCGTCTTTGGGCAACACCTTCCACACGGCATCCCAGGCGCCCAAGTCGCTCCAGCCGGCATTAAGCATCACCATCTTGATGGCAAAGGCGCTGCCCGGGCAGCGCTCCATTACCGCGTAGTCAATGGAGTCGCTCGGTATGGCCGTGAGTTCGGCTTTTCCGGGGCGAATGAAGGATGCATCGGTGCTGCGCTTTTCCCATGCGTGCTGGGTGGCCTGCAAAATGTCGGGGCGGAATTCTTTTAGTGCTTTAAGCCAGACAGAGGCTTTGAGCACGAACATCCGGGCGTTCCAGTAGTAGCTGCCATTGAGCAGGTATTCGGCGGCAGTGGCGGCGTTGGGTTTTTCGACGAATTGTTCTATAGCGCAGATCGCTTCTTCTGCGGCCCCCGATGACTTGGCGGTCTTGACGTATCCATACCCCGTCTCCGGCGCATCGGGCTTCACACCCAAAATCACAATCGTGCCCTGCTCAGCCTTGCGAATCGCAGCCTGCAGGGCGCGGGTGAAGGCATCCGCATCGGTCACGGTCTGATCCGCTGGGGTGACCACCAGCACAGGATCGTTGCCGTTTTCACATGCGGCCAGCGCGGCGAGTGTGAGCGCCGGCGCAGTGTTGCGGCCAACAGGCTCAAGCAGCGAACGGGCATTGTCAATGCCGATCTCGCGCAACTGCTCCGAGGCCAAGAAGCGATGATCCTCGCCAGTCACAATCAGCGGCGGGGCCACGGCAATGCCGTGACTATCCAAGTTAGAGAGGCGGCGCGCCGCCTGCTGAAACAGGCTCTCGCTGCCCGTGAGACACAGAAACTGCTTCGGAAAGCCCGTGCGCGATAGCGGCCACAGCCGCGTGCCTGATCCGCCGCAGAGGATGACGGGGGTAACGATTGTCTTTTCTGTCATTGCGGGGTGCACCGCAGGTGCGACGTGGCAATCCCCACGGCTGCTTCGCAGCCTCGGGATGACGGGGTGGATAGGGCTTCTGGCTGATTTTCAACAGGCGGGCACCTCCGTAGGCTTTTCGAACCCAATCG
>Ga0172372_10001550_pt1 | contig 35653 bp, 20 predicted proteins | sample LakKiv5m_2_FD_114544 | JGI IMG/M metagenome (GOLD analysis project Ga0172372, IMG submission 114544) | Freshwater microbial communities from Kabuno Bay, South-Kivu, Congo - kab_092012_9.5m | ecosystem: Environmental > Aquatic > Freshwater > Lake | place: Democratic Republic of the Congo... | reverse complement strand
TTCGCTCCTGGCTTCACCACCGGCATTTCGTACGGCTCCACGAGTGAGCGGATCCCGGGCAGGCGCCGGGAGTAGTCGTTCGGTGCAAAGGGATTCAACCACTCGGACGGCGACAGCACCCATCGGATCAGCGGCGCCGTCTGGGAAACCACGTTGCGCAAACGCAGGCTCGCCACCGCCGTGCCGGCACGGATCACGCCAAACGGCACATTGCCGCCACCCACGCCCGGTTGGATGCCGAGGATGGCCGGATGCCAGCCCAGTGCAGGGGCCGGTTCCAGGAGGCGCTGGGCGTCGACCATCACGAACTGTTCCCGACCAGCCCCATCGACCGTCAGCAGCACGAGACGACCGCTGTCATCCAGCTCCGCGCCCTGGAACAGGCCGAACGTCGATGCGGGAAAGGGGATCTCGTTCACGAGGCTGACCTGCGGCGCGAAGGTGACATCGATGACCGCCAGCTGGTTCGTCGGGTCCGTCAACCCGATCAATCCGGCCACCACCAACCGCCGACTGCCGACGTCCACCCGCAACGCACGCTTCGGATAGACGTTCGTGAACTGGACCCGGAAGCGTTCCGGCGTCACCTGCCCCACGAGGAACCCGCGGAATTCCGCCGGCTTCTGCACCCGATTCGTCGCCGTCGGAAAGACGTACCGGGCAACCTCGACCTCGGTGTCGCTTCCACCCGTCACCAACGCTCCTACGAATCCGGAACCGCCATCCGCCACGACATCCGCCAGGAAACGCGAGGTTGCCTGCAGGAGTCGGACGTTGTCGCCCGTTGCGACTTCGTTGGGCGTCAACGTCAGCAGCGAGACCTCGCCTGCCGTGAATTGCAGCTGCGCCTGCCCCAGCACCGGCAGTTGGTCGCCTTCCGACACGTCGACATAATCGCCGTCGCCATTCACATCGATTCCAACCACCGCCTCCTCCGGCAGGATCGGAAACTCGCGTCGACGGATCAGGTCGCGGGCCCAGTCGCTGTAGGCAAAGCCGAGGAGCAAGGTCTGCAGGTGCAACACGCGCAGCGACGGTGCCGTCGCCGTGTTCTGCGCGAGCACGAGGTACGGCGCCGACCACGTGATGCGCGTGATCCGCGCCGTCTCGTCGAGATCGACGCTCCCACCAGCCACGACCGCTTCGGGTCCCAGTCGTCCGCGGAGGTCGAACACGCGGATGAAACCCGTTCCGGCCGTCGACGTTCCTGCCACCGCGAGAAGGTCGCCACGCTCGAAGGTCTCCGGTGGGTTCGGGCCCGGTGTCGGACCGCCCGCCCACTTCTTCACCCAGTCATACCCCGGCACCAGGGCCAGCGCCGTCGGACGCCCGGGCACGGCGACTTCTCCCGCGATCGACGGTTGGGATGGCACCGAGACGTCATACGCGATGACGCGATTCCCGAGGCGGTCGATGACGTAGGCGTATCCGCCGCGAATGGCCGCTCCGCCGCCCTCCTGGACTCCCGGCAGGTGGGTCAGGCGTTCGGTCGCCGTCCGGAATCGCAGCAGATAAGGCTCGCCCGCCGGGGACGCCGGATTCGGATCCTGATCAAAGAGCTGGCCCGCCGCATCCCGGATGCCCTGGATCGAGAGTGTGTACTCGAGCCCGGGAGCCATCAGCGGATAGACCATGACCAACTCGCTCCGGTCGCGACCGAAGATCACCCGCGGTGTTCCACCGAACGGTGTCAGCAGGAACAGGCGTGCCGCTTCCTCCGGCGCATCCGCCGCCAGCGGTTCGCTGAATTGCAGGACGATCGGCTGGTCCGAAGCCACACCCACGCCATCCTGATCGGGCTGCGAATGGAGAAGCCGGGGACCAAACGGATCGCCCGCCAACGGCCCGATGGCCGGGCGTTCCCCGAAGTTCACGGCGTAGCGCCGCACGCCCTCGTTCATGAAGGCGTCGTACCCGCGGATCTTCAGGAGCACTCGCGCGAGCCGGTCACATTGCAGGTCCCAGTCACCCCCGCCCCGATCGATCAACTGCGTCACGGCCTGCGTTGGCTCCACCGACTCGACCTCGACCTGTGCCGGCTGGAATCCGGGAACCGCCGCCGGCCCGCTCGCATCCAGGATGCTCACCAGCAACCGCACGAGGTTTCCCGGCGCCGGCAGCGGATCGCTCTGCACGACGTTGATCTGCGGCGGCGTCCGGTCGGGTTGTGGCCTGCGATCAAATACGATCTTGCCGCCGCCGAAGGGATGATCCGGGTTGAAGCGGGCCCCGGCACCACTCGACGCGAAGCGCCCGGGAAATTGCGGATGCGTGGCGTTCAGTGCATGCCCGCCAACCGGCTGCGCCGGCACCAACATGCGATAAAGCCCGTTCTCATCGCTCACCGTGAAGAGTTCCCCACCCTGCAGCGTGAACGGCAGTGGATTGAAGTTGGACCGCGCACGCGCACGCACCACCGCGCCCCCGAGGGGAACGTCTGTCCCATGGATGAGCTCGGAGAGATTCCCGAACCGCGACACCACCAACCCACTCAACGCGGTGTTCTGGTACTGGATCGTCCCGAAGAGCATCGCCCGCACGTTCTCGGTGCCCATCATGAAGACTGCCGCGGAGAGGAACGCAGGAGCCGCACCGCGCCGTGGGGCCTGGCCGGCGTCCGGAACATCCGGCTCCAGCCGCCCGCCAAACTGGTACGCCACCACATTCGTCGGCGTGCCGTCCGGCAGGCGCTCCTGCATCTCCCGGAAGATCCCCGCCACGAGCACCGGGTCGTTGGTGTCTCCACCGTCCCGACGCGGCAAGGCGTCGAGCAGCGCCTGGTTCAGCGTCATGCGCAATTTCACCGGGACCTGCAACGGATCACCCTCGGTCGCGAAGTCGACGATGCCCAGCATCGTTCCTCCGACCGGCGGAACACCACGGCTCAACGTCGGGAGCTCGGCCAGCGGCCGCGGTCTCACCGAGAATCGCGTCCGTCCCAACGTCGCCCCCGCGGGAACCTCGATCGTGATCGGCCCCAGCTCCGGCGTGCTCTCCGGAAAGGTCCAGCTCCCACCCGCCGCATACAGCGCCACGCTTCCGTCCGGGAACCGTTGCACGCCCACCGGCACTTCCGTCCGCGTTCCGTTCCGGTTCAGCAACACGACCCGCAACCGGTCGTCGACGGATGCGGGAATGGCGTTTGAAAAGCTTCCATCCAACGCCGCCGTCCGCGTCATGACCTGCCCCGTCGTGTCGTTCACGAACAGGACCGCCGCGCCGCCTTCGGCAAACCCAGCCGTCGCCACGACCCGCGCCTGCCCGTCCACGCCCGGTGCTTCGGAGTACAGCTGCGCCCCTGCCAACCGCGCGGGTGCCGGCGGCACCGTCGTGAAACGGAACTCCCGCGCGCCCGCCAACGGTCGCCCCGCCTCATCCGTCAAACCAGCCGCCAGCCGCACCCGATAAGCCGTCTGTGCGGCCAACACCGTCTCCGGCGTCAGCCGCAATGTCGTCCCGCCCAATTCCCAAGTCACCGTGCCGCGCACCGAAACACCCGCAGCATCCAGAAGCTCGACCGCCACCGCCGCCGATGCCGTTGCCACCGGCCGATCGAACCGGATCCGCACCACCGTCAGCAGCGGCACCTCGGTCGCGCCCTCCAACGGCGCCACCGACAGCACCCGCGGCCCCTCCGCCGCCACCGCAGCGTCCCGTGTCAGGACTCCGCCGGCAGGCACATCAACGGTCAGCCCGATGCCTTCGGCCCGAGCTTCGTCCCGGAAAGTCAACGTCCGCGCGCCACCCGCACTCGCGATCCGGTATCGCCCTTCCGCATCACTCACCGCGATCCAGGGCTGTCCGTCGATTCGCACACGGGCACCAGCAACCGGCGCACCCGCCGTGTTTCGAACGACGCCGCGGACCACAGCCAACCGTTCGCCCACCCGGAACCACGCGAACTGTCCCGCCCCGCGCAATCCATCGAGACCCGTCCCGTCCGCAGGCTCCAGCGATTCCCACCGCCCGCTGCTCATCCGACGCCGTTCAACCACTTCCCAACCCATCCAGTCCACCCCCGGCACCGATCGCGCCAGGACGTATTCGCCATCGGGTATCGGCGCTGCGATCCGGGCATCCAGCCGCGCCCCGGCTCCCAGCCCGCCCACCGTGATCTCGAACGCGCCGGCCCACTGCGCCCCGGCGGGGACTGCGGGAATCTGCGCGGCTTCCAGCGGACGGCCTTCAACCGCCACCGTCCCCGGAATCACTCCCACCGCCGCACCCACCCGCAACGCGCCCCACCCGATCTCACCGCCGGGCTCCAAGCGTTGGCCGTCGAAGCTCAGCGCATCCAGGATCTCCACCCGCACCCTCGCCTCGCGCAATCGGTCCGACCCCGACAACAGCGTTGGGCGCAGCGGAAACGTCGCCCACAGCGGATCGGTCGTCCCAGCACCCGGAGCCCGGTGGAAGGTCAGCGTGGTGGTGTAGGCCGGTGCTTCCCGCACGGTTCCATCCACCAGCGCGTAGGTCTCCGTGACGCGGCACGCCAATGCGGTTCCTGAGGGAAAGGTTCCGCGGCCACTGAACAGCCGGACGGTCGCGCGCACGGTCACATCGGGCGCGTTCGTGCTCGCGGAAACCACCGAGGGCTCCAATGCACCGCGCGCCCCGAGCGACCCAACTTCCGGTATCGCCACACCCGACAGCACGGCACCCACGACCGCAGGCGGCGGGGTGGTCGGCGCGGAATCTCCAATGACCACCAGCCAGGCCCCGTTGGCCGTGACGGTCCATTCCAACGGTTGTCCCGCGAGGGAACGCCCGATCGAACGGACCCGCCATTCGGCCGTGCCTTCGTCCAGTTGCACCACCGTCACCTCGCGTCCCGGCGGCATTTCCATCCATGAGGTTCCCCGCACGGTGATTCCGGCCGTCGCTCCGGAGAGGGTCTCGAACCATCCGCCCTGCAACGGAACCCATCCCGGCGGCAACGGCGCGGGCAACGTCTGTCCATCCAAGGCGGTCACCCGGACCTCGCCCGCCACCGTCGACCGGACATCCAGGTCGGTTCCAGCAACCGGCAACGTCGTTCCTGCAGCGAGTCGGATTCCACCCGTGGGTTTCACAGGAAGTCGGGGTGACATCACCCGCAAGACTTCGCCCGCCACCAACGCGCCGCGTTGCCAGGCCGGCCAACGGCCCGCCGCACGGAATTCCCAGAAGTGCTGCCCAGGAACACCACCCAAGGTCGCTGCTCCGACCGTCGGTTCGACCGCCAGATCCGTCGTCCCCGACGGTCCGCGTTCCCGCACCGTCACGCCGCCCAACGGCAATCCCGCTTCATCCACCACCCGCACCCATCCCAGCGCGAGCCCGTCGCCCAGGCCGGCCGCGAAGACGCGTGCCTTGAGGTCCGGCACCGCGTTGCCACCTGCCGGACGGAACGACACCACGCGGCGCGACGTCGACGCACCCGCCGCAAGCCGTCCCTGGGTCATCTGTGACGCGAGGTTGAAGTACGGCGTCACCCCACCCAACTGTCCGTCCGGATCCACCGCGCCCGCGGTTCCCGCCGTCGAATCCACCAGCACCACCAACGGCCCACGCAGCGCTCCCGATGCCTTCGACCGCACGCTCAATTCCACGTCCCACCGCTGCCGCGCGGGATTGAACCGCACGCCCTGCCACACCACCTCCGTCACCGACGTCACCTCCGACAACTCCGCCTCCACCGCTCCCAGCCGAAACCGCTCCGCACGCACAACCCCAAGGCCCACTCCAAGCACCAACAACACGAAGGCAGCCCAACCTCCCATGAACACTGAAGGCCGGGTGCCCTCACCCGGCGCAACCCACGCCCCACCGCGTGAGGGCACGCGGCCTGCACTGCCCCCCGCGGCAATTCTCCCTCCCCCGGCCACTTCCCCCTGCCCACTCAAGTCTGTGTCATCTGTGCAATCTGTGGATAGGAAACCACCCAACCCATCCGTGGACCCCGCGGTCATCCCTGAAATCGCCTTCATCATCGATCCTCCCATCGCAATTCCCATCCCTTGTCTCCCGACCACTCCACCGCCCCGATGCGCGGTGCGGACACCCGATCCTCACCTGCTTCCAACTGGAAGAACCGCGCCCCTGGAACCCGCGCCACCTCGAAAACCTGTCGCCGCCGGTCCAACACCAACTCCTCTTCGTCCGCGTACGGCCCGCATAGGTAGGGACTCGATTGCAGCCGCAGCCGACGCGGCCGGAACTCGTATCCGATCACCCGCACCGCGCCTTCCACCCGGTCCTCGACCACCACCGCCGGGACGGCAGACCCGATCCGGAACAGCCGATCCTCCGTCCGCAGGGGAAGGCGGAACTCGCGTCGCAGGGCATCGTGCTGAGCCGTGACGGCGACGAAGGCGGTGTTGGTTCCGGGCGCCGAGAGCAGCACCACGGGTCCTGTGTCGAACCGGTAGCCCACGCGCCTTTCCCCGTTCGCCCCCAGCCTGAAGTCCAGGGTCATCGCCACGTCCGAGATCACCCGGTAGAACCGACGCGATTCCTCCGCAGGCTTGCTGCGGCGCGTTCCCGTGCCTGTGACGTCCGGATCGACCACGAACGGTCCCACCGGAGAACTCGACGAAAGCACCCGGACTCCTGTGAAAGGTTCCCCGCGTCGGACCCGATCGACGATCGCGAGGGAACGTCGGGGATCAAGGTTGCTGAACAGCTCCAGTTGCAGGTCGAACGGGCACGGCGCCGCCATGGGCCACAGCCGCAGTTCAACCTCGTACGCCACCCGCACTGACAGGCCCTCGAAGGGCGAGGCATCCAACCATCCCGCCGGAGAGACCTCCCTCACCACCAACTGGCCTGCGCCGATTTCCAGGCCACCGTCGTTCGCGGGGCGCCACAGGGTTCCCACCGTGTCGAACACCCCCACCAACCCGCCGGCATCCCCGGCAAACCGGGTCAATCGCACCGTCGCCGCGTCGAACAGGCCACCGGCCGACGCCAATTCCTCCGTCGCAAACCCAACACGGAACCGCACCAGTCCCGACGTCGTCTCGTCGCGGACCACCAAGGGCACCGTCGACACCTGAAACACGTGGGTGCCGCCCGAATCGAGCGCCGCCCGGGCAACAGGTGGCGCCGCCTGGCCCCACGCCAGACCGGATGCCACCATCGACCCCAGGAACCAGCGCCGGGCCATTCCCAGACACCGCTGCCACCATCCGATGAGACGCCAGAAGGACATTTCCACCCCTTCCAGCAAGGATTCATCAGCGGCGTTACAGGGAAATTTTCCCCTGCGTAGCAGTCGACGTCAGGAGGCTGTGGAAGAGGAGTTCAAGTATGAGGATTCAAGTCTTGGCGGAGGTGGATGGCGGTGCCGGGTGGGGCCCCCGGCCATCAAGAAGAGATTCCTGATGCCATGCATCGGTTCCCTGCGGGATGGCCGCCGTCCCGCTCCCACGTCCTGGGTCGCCTGCCTTCCGTCCGTTCAGCCGAGCCCTCCGCGACTGTTTCTCCCCAATCTTGCGTGAACCCGGATACGGGAACTGTCGAGCTCACCCTTGGCTGTTTCGCACGCGGCCGACAATGCTGGCGGCGATCTCTTCCGGGGTGCGGCGCAGGTCTTCGGACCACGCATCGGGGGGTGTTTCCAGGGTGGCGAACTGGCTGTCGAGGAGCGTGGGCGGCATGAAGTGGCCGGCACGGGCCTTCAACCGTTCCGCGATCACCTCCCGCGGGCCCGTGAGATGCACGAATCGGACCCACGGTTCGTGTCGCAGGAGGATGTTCCGGTAGGCTGCCTTCAGCGCGGAGCAGGCCACGACGGCGCCGCGGCCTTCGTTGTGGGTAATCCGCATGTAGGTCGCGATGGCCTCCAGCCACGGCTTCCGGTCGGCATCGTCCAACGGCGTCCCCGCCCGCATCTTGGCGACGTTGGCCGCGGGGTGGAAATCGTCCCCGTCCCGGAACTCAAACCCCAGTTGTCCGGCGACCAGACGGCCCACGGTGGATTTCCCACATCCGGAAACGCCCATGACGATGATGATCACCGGGCGAACATACGGAGAACCCGGCATCAGGTGAAGATCCGGCTGCTCACCCCTTCTGCAATCGCGTGTTCCCGGGTTCCACGGCGAAGCGGGCACGGGTCTGCACCGGTGCTCCTGGCCGCGTGACGTACGGCACCGTGCGGTATTCCGTCTGCCAGCGCTCGCGGGTGACGTCGCACAGGACGTAGCCGCGTTCGGCGTTGTGGAATTTCACCGCCGGATTCTCGCTCAGGAGTGCGGGAAGGTACGCCGGTTGATCCACACCATCGCCACCGGAGGAAATGGACGTCCCCACGAACTCCACGCCCACGGGTCCGGGCTTCGAACCATCGTAGGCACGGTCGAGGTCGTTGGCCCAGTTGGTGTGGATGTCGCCGGTGAGCACGACCGGATTCTGGATCCGGGCCTGCTGGAAATGGTCGAGGACCCGGCGGCGATCCGCTTCGTACCCGGGCCATTGATCCATGCTGAAGGCTTCCTCCGGTCCGCTCTTCCGGTCAACCCGTGCCATCATCACCTGCTGGGCCAGGACATTCCACAGGGCGGAACGGTCGGCGGTCCGACGGAACAGCCAATCGCGCTGCCGCCGGCCCAGCAGCGTGGCGTCGGGTCGGAGCGCGTCGGGGCACTGGGGCTTGTTGCCATCGTCGCAGGGTTGGTCCGTGCGGTACTGGCGGGTATCCAGGACGAGGAAGCGAGCGAGGTGACCCCAGGCCATTTCACGATAAAGTTGCAACGCGGGACCGGCGGGCTGCTGGGCGCGACGGAGGGGCATGTGTTCGTAGTAGGCCTTGTAGGCGATCGACCGGCGCTTCAGGAGATCGACCGGCCGCACGTTCTTCTCCTCGGAGATGTCGTTGGCATAGTTGTTGTCGACCTCATGGTCGTCCCACGTCACCACCCATGGCGCCGCGGCGTGCATGGCCTGCAGGGCGTCGTCCGAACGGTAAAGCGCATACCGGTTGCGGTACTGTTCGAGCGTCCGGATCTCGGGCCCACGATGGGCACGGATGCGGTCCTTCGCGGCCGGTCCCTCGTAGATGTAGTCGCCGAGGTGCACGACCAGGTCGACGTTGTCCGCCAGCATGTGGCGATAGGCGGTGTACAGGCCGGTCTCGAAATGTTGGCAGGAGGCAAAGGCGAACCGGAAATCCGAACCCGCGGAGCCCGGCGGCGGGGTGGTCCGCGTCCGCCCCACGGGACTGCGTTCCCCGCCTGAATCGAACCGGTACCAATACCAGCGCTCCGGCCTCAGGCCGCCCACCTCGACATGGACCGCATGGGCCCAGTACGCCGAGGCAATGGTGGATCCGCGGCGCACGACCCGTTGGAAGCGTTCGTCCTCCGCCACCTCCCAGCGCACCTCAATGGCTTCGGTGGCCATGCCGCCGCCGTTCAACGGATCCGGTGCCAGCCGCGTCCAGATCACGAAACCATCCGGCGTGGGATCCCCCGACGCCACGCCGAGCTGGAAGGGATAATCCCGGAAGGCCGGGTGCCGCCGGGTCACCGCCCGGGCCTCGACCGGGAACAGGCTCGCTGCCGCCGCCGCACCACCCGCCAATCGCAGGAAACCACGTCGGTCCTGACGCGACGACCAATCCCAGGGGGAAATCATGCGGGCGATGGTATCGGGACGGCGGTCGTTGTCCACGGACGGACGGTGACGCTTTCGCGGTTTTCCGGTGAGGGCCACGTGACTAGGCTGACCCGCATGGAACGACGTGTGACCCTTGAGGTGCTGGTGGATTCGGTGGAGTCAGGACGGGCCGCCGTGGAGGGCGGAGCGGACCGCCTGGAGGTCTGCCAGAACCTGTTTGAAGGTGGAACCACTCCCAGCGCCGGATTGATTGCCGCCCTGAAACGGGCCGTCGATCTGCCCCTGAACATCATGATCCGCCCCCGCGGCGGGGACTTCTGCTATTCCGCGGACGAGTTCGAGGTGATGCGCCAGGACGTCCGCATCGCACGCGAACTGGGCGCGTCTGGGATCGTCCTGGGCCTGTTGAATCCCGACGGAACCGTGGACACGGCGCGGACGTCCGAATTGATGGCGTTGGCGCGGCCCCTGAGCGTGACGTTCCATCGCGCGATCGACATGACGCGTGATCTCGACGAGGCACTGGAAACCCTCGTGGCGCTGGGGGTCGAGCGCGTGCTGACCTCGGGCGGCGAGGCGACCGTGATCGAGGGACTGGACGCCATCGCAGGCCTGGTGCGTCGCGCCGGCAATCGCATCGTGGTGATGCCCGGCGGGGGAATCCGCGAGCGCAACGTCGCGAAGGTGCTGGCCCAGACCGGTGCCCGCGAGATCCACGTGAGCGGCAGCCGTGCCGTCGAAAGCCGGATGGAATTCCGGAACAGCCGGGTCGCCATGGGCAAGGACCTGCGGGCCCCGGAATTCAGCCACAACCAGGTCGATCCCGGCCGCGTGGCCACCTATCGGCGGTTGGTGGGGTGAAGCAGGGCTCGATCGCATCGCCGCCGTGGGCACGCTCCGAATCCCAGGGCGAAACCTCAAACATGACAAATGACACGACCGCACCGAACTCCACTCAGTGCAGGATCGCTGCTTGTCCGTTCCTGCCCGGAACCTCGGGCGTTCGGCAAGAACCGGATCAAGCCATAGGACTCCACACAAACCTCGTGCTCGCTCATCCTGGGCCACCCTGTGCATGGGTGCCTACACCCTCGCCGTCACCATCGATGGCGTCCCTGTCACGGATTTCACCCTGTTGAACAGCTCTGGCATCGACTTCTCCGGTTCGTTCGCTCCCGTGCCCGAACCGGAAACCTACGCTGTCATCGCTGCCTCCACGCTGCTCCTGGGTGCCATCGGAAATCGTCTCCGGCGCCCCCGCAGTTGATCGTGCGCCAACCGCAGCGCATCCGCGATGCGGCGCCCACACTCATTGGAGGCATCGGATGAATTGCTCACGCCCGCTTCGCTCAAGACGCAAAGACCCCAAGACAGGACGATGACAGCGTCCGCTCCTCCCCCTTCGCGTCTTCGCGTCTTTGCGTGAGCACAAATCCAATCTGGAAACTGGCAACTCCCATTGAAGGCCGGGTGACCCCACCCGGCGCCGCCATGAAGCACCTGCACTTCATTGAACACGGGTGCGGTCGGTGTGGTCGGTCTACAGATTCTGCGAAACGATTCCTGACCAACCTTGTTGACGACCGTCAATACGCCGACAGGCGGCGCGGTGGCCCAGGCCCTCGCCTCGCTCCAATCGGGCGTGGTGGACAGCCGGATCGGGATGGATTTCCTGATCCAGTTCCTCCGCCAGAACGTGGGGGCCACGGTCCTTGCCGAGCCCAAGATCACGGTCGGGGACCACGAGACGGCCAAGCTGTTCGTGGGTTCCCAGGTTCCCTTCATCAAGGACAGCCAGAACACGCAGGTGGGTTCACTCAACCAGACCTTCTCCTACAAGGACGTGGGCGTGATCCTGGAAGTCGTGCCGCACCTCAACAAGGAGGGCGACGTCAACCTGCAGATCCGCGCCGAGTCCTCCACCATCCAGCCAGGCCAGACCCTGTTCGGGGGCGCGATCCTGGACACCCGGAGCTTCAAGAGTCACCTGGTGGCGCGGTCGGGCCAGACCCATGTGATCGGTGGCATCATCCAGAAGCAGGAGTCCGAGAACATCCGGAAGGTCCCCGGGTTGGGCAGCATCCCGGGCCTCGGCTGGGCGTTCAAAAAGAAGGACAAGTCGATCCGGGAGGTCGAATTGCTGGTCTTCCTCAAGCCAACCGTGATCCGCAACGCCGAGGAAGCCCGTGCCCTGGCGGACGAGGTCAACACCCGGATGCCGCTGATCCAGAATTGGCAGCAGAACTCCGCCACGAACGCACCCGCCACCAACACCCCTCCCCAGTCCCCACAGCCCCCGCGCAAGGCCCCGCGGACCGATGGCTCCCGCACCGGAAACCGGTGAGGCGGGAGGCACGGTCCGCCGTCCCCATCAGGTACAGCGGACCAACCGCGCCCTCAGGTCGCCTCGACCGTGACCAGCGAGGTGTCGCCGGGGGCGATCTCATCGACCCGGACACGGCGGCGATGGTCGCCGCTGACGAGTTCGGTTTCCTGTCCGGCAGCCTTGTTGAGCAGGGCCTGCCCCAGGGGCGTGAGATAGCTGAGGATGTTGCGATCCGGATCCCCGTCCCACGCGCCGAAGATCTGGACGACCTCCTGCTTGTTGGAATCAAGATCGGTGAAGGCCACGCGGGTCCCGGGAACGACGACGTCGGTGCGGGGACTGGCGAAATCCGTGCCGCGGGCGCGGGCCAGCTGGAGTTCGAGGTCGTGCTTCCGGCGGTGGAGGACCTTCTGCATTTCCTTGGCCGCCTTGAACTCGTGGTTCTCGCGAAGGTCGCCGTAGCTCTTGGCGATGGCGATGTCCTTCACGTTGGCGGGAATCGCCTTGTTCACGAGCTCGTCGTACTCGGCCTTCCGGCGTTGCAGGCTCGCCCAGCTCACCAGGAAGGTCTTGTCGTCCTTGCCGGAGTCGCCGGTGATCATGGACTGGATCTGCGGGTAGACCTTCACGATGCGGCCCAGCAGCGAGCGCTTGTCCATGTCGTCGAAGGCGGGCGAAAGCTGCAGTGAACGCACGAGATCCTTGATGATCTCGACGTCCGCCGACTCGATCAGCTCGGGGAGCAGCTGCATGTCCTCCAGCACGAAGTCGTGCAGGCGGTTCGTCTTCTTCTCGTTGAAGGCGTCCCGTTCCATCGCCGTGATCATGGCGCGGAACACTTCAGGCCCGAGGATGTCGGCGAAGACATCGTCGCGTTCCTTGCCGAGCCAGAGGAGCAATTCGCTGGAAGCCGCGTGCTGGCTGACCAGCCGGGCGAGCGTGTCCTTCAGGAGCTGCGTCCGGCCCTCGATCATGAGCAATCGGGCACATTCTCCCGCGAGCTTGGCGGTGACCCGGTTGAAGATCAGGACGAGCATCGCACCCCAGTCGGGGACGACTTCCTTGAAGGCTTCGAGGGCCCGGCGGTGCTTCACCGCGGGAAGTTCCTCGAAGAAGGCGACCAGCTTCTCGAGCAGACGCTCGATCGGGGTCTCCTGGCTGAGGGGACCGAAGATGTCGCGGGCGGAAATCTGCACTTCCGGCGGCGTGATGTTGCCGGCGGCACGCAGGTCATCCCGCATGAAGATGCCTTCCAGTGTCAGCGACGGCATCGTCTGGATGTGCGTGGAAATGTCCGCGCCCAACAGGTGGACGGCTTCGGAAATGACATCGTGGCCGCGGATGTCCTCGATGCTCTTCAGGATCTCGGCAGCGACGGCGATCTTGTTCTTGAGGCCCTTCGCCGTGCGGATCTCGGTGGTGAGCCGGTCGCCCAGGGAGATTTCCTGTTCCTGGTAAAGGATGGGGTCGGTCTTCTTGAGGGGCACCGTGAAATGGCCGTCCCGCTTCATCTCGGAACGGGCGACTTCCCACCATTTCTTCCAGTCGGACGTCACCACGTCCGCCAGCACTGCCTGAACCTGATCCACCGTGGCGCGGCCGTTCATCGAACGGAGGACGATCTTCACGACGTCGAGGTGATGCAGTGCGGCTTCCCGCTTCAGCCCGTCGAGGTCCATGTGCTTCCGGACCAGGATGTGGTCCCGGGTGATCGCCTTGAGGGACTCGGCGGCGAAAACCAGGTCCATCGTATGGCCGGCCTTGGTCGCGAAATCGATGTTCAGGCGACCCAGCGCACCATCCAGGGCCGTGATCCGACCAAATCCCCAGCTCTTGTGCTGGCAGAACCCCGCCTGCGCGAGGGCAAGAAGGGGCTCGACGTGCTTGGTCTGGATCTTCCCGCTGGCAACCAACTTATCGAGTTCTTCTTTCATCTTCGTACGCTCCGATATCAACCGACGACCTGCCCGGACGAATTGATGACGTGCCCGAACCCTTCCGGGCGGGAACTGCGGGCTGGCCGATTGTCGATTCGTCGACAGTATGGGCGCGTGGCCGATGCCAGACCAAGACAAATTGCCTTCCGTGCCCTCGGGCGCGCAGGCGCTCCGGGAGATTTCGTGGAGCACCGTATGGAGTCCGATCCCGGATTCCTCTCACTCACCCCCGCCGACCGGCGGCTGGCTCAGGAGCTTGTTTACGGAGTGATGCGGCATCGCGCCACGCTCGACTGGATCATTTCCCGTCGGACGGAAGGGCGTCCGCAGAAGCCCGCGTTGCTCGATATCCTGAGGCTTGGACTCTATCAACTGTTCTATCTCGACCGCATACCGGCCCATGCCGCCGTCCATGAAACGGTCGAACTCGCCCGTGAATCCGGGTTCCCGCAGCAGGCAGGATTCGTCAACGCCGTGCTGCGCGGCTGTGACCGCGACCGCGTCCAGCTCCGCACCGACCTTTCGAAGCTGGCCATCGTGGATCCGGCCACGGCGTGGTCGCATCCGAAGTGGCTGGTGGACCGCTGGCGCGGCCAATTCGGCAAACCTGGCCTGTTGAAGCTCCTCGAGTGGGACAATTCCCCGCCCCCGACCTTCGTCCGGGTCAATCGTCTCAAGACCACCCCGGAGGCCCTCAACGAGCGCTGGAAGGCCGAGGGCGTTGTCGCCCTGCCCATCGAGCATGACTGGATCCCGGGCGGCACGGCGTACCACCTCGTTTCCCACCCTCCGCTGGCCACGCTCGGGTCGTTCGTCGATGGCGGATTTTACGTCCAGGATCCCAGCACGCACCTGGCCGTCCAGGCGCTCGATCCCCAACCGGGCGAGTCGATCCTTGACTTCTGCGCTGCACCCGGCGGGAAATGCAGCCATATCGCCGACCGCATGGGGAACCAGGGCCGGATCGTGGCGCACGACAACAGTTCTTCCCGACTGCGCTTGGTAACCGAGAACTGCACCCGCCTCGGCGTCACCTGCGTCACCGCGATCAGTCCGCCGGCCATCCCCGGGGAACCCGGCGGATTCGACCGCGTCCTGCTCGATGCGCCCTGCTCGAACACCGGCGTGCTCCGCCGACGGTTGGAACTGCGTTGGCGGATCCAGGCGGAGGAAATCACCCGGCTCGCGGAAACCCAGTTCAGGCTGTTGTGCCGGGTCTCGGAGTTCGTGCGGCCGGGCGGTGTCCTCGTCTATTCCACGTGCAGTCTCGAAGCCGAGGAGAACGCCGGCGTCGTGAAGGCGTTCATCGGAGGTTCCACGCAGTTCGAAGTCGTCCAGCAACGCCAGGTTGATCCCGTCCGGGACGGAGTCGATGGAGCCTTCGTGGCCACGCTGGTCCGAAAGAACCCCTAGGCCTCCCGCCCGCATGCAAACGCCACCCGCACCGCTCCCGCACGGGGCAGACACCGCGCGCGTGGTGGCGCTCTTCCGTTCGCGGGCCCACAACTTTGTCGGGCATCACGGCATCGAACCCGGCGTGCATCCCATGGAGGCCGTGCCATGGCTGGATTGCGTGGCGGGCCGGGGAATCGTGGGAGACCGATTCTTTGACCATCGTCCCGATTACAAGGGGCAGATCACGTTCTTCGAGGCGGAGGTGCACGCGGCGGTCCTGGACACGTTCGGCGTGGCCGTGGAGCCGTGGGTCTACCGGCGGAACGTCCTCACCCAGGGGATTTCACTGAGGGAATGGATCGGACGAACCTTCGAGGTGCAGGGAATCCTGTTGGAGGGCGTGGAGGAATGTCGGCCCTGCTATTGGATGGATCACGCCGTGACCGCGGGCGTGGAGGAATTCCTGAGGGGACGGGGAGGCCTGCGCGCCCGGATCCTGAAGGACGGGCGGTTGCGCGTTGGCGCTCTGGCTGGTTTGACGAGCGCGAACTCCTGAGGCCAATGCCAAGGCGGAGGCCCTGCGGTGAAGCAGGGACACTCCGCCTCGGGGTCGTCGGTCGTTACTTCTTAGCGGCCGGCTTCTTGGCTGCCGCCTTTTTGGGGGCGGGCTTTGCTGCGGGCGCCGGTTTGGCTGCGGCCGTCTTCACTGCGGGCTTCTTTGCGGCTGCTGCTTTCGCAGGAGCTTTCTCAGGAGCCTTGGCTGCCGGCTTTGCTGCGGCTTTACTCTTTGCTGCCATTCAATCTCACCTCCCTTCGATGCCTGATGGGCATGATCGGAAAAATTGGTATTGAGGTGGCACTCCGGGCGCCTCGCGCCCGCCTTCGGAACGGTGTGGTACGATGTTCCGAGCTGTGCCTTGGGGGGAAGTTTTCGACAGAGTGCCCACTCCATACCAAAGGTCAACCCGTCTTTCTCGAAGCGTCACCTTCGCGACCTTCCGAAGCCCACGGGACGCCTTGCTGGTGCCATCGCGGACGCTCTCATACATCGTTTCCATCGTTCCACCCGGCGCGCGTTCATGGTTTCATCATCGCAAGCATGACGCTTCCAGAGCATCGGCAGGCCATCGACGGGATCGACGCGCAGATCGTGACGTTGTTGAACCAGCGCACTCAGCACGTGCTGGAGATCGGCGCGATCAAGCAAAAGCAGGGACAGGAGATCTACGCGCCCCACCGGGAGCGCGCAGTCCTCCAGAAGGTCTGCAAGCTCAACGAGGGTCCCATCACGGATGACGGCCTGCGCGCCATCTATCGTGAGATCATGTCGTCCGCGCTCTCGCTGGAGAAGAACCTCACCATCGCCTACCTCGGGCCCGAGGCCACGTTCACGCATCAGGCCGCCATCAAGCGTTTTGGTTCCAGCCTGACCTATTCCTCCCAGCGCACCATCGCGGACGTCTTCCACGAGGTGTCCAAGCATCGTGCCGACTACGGCGTCGTCCCCGTCGAGAACAGCACCGAGGGCGTGGTCACGCACACCCTCGATATGTTCGTCGACAGCGACCTGAAGGTGGTCGCGCAGGTGGTGCTGCGGATCTCGCACTGCATCGCGAGCCGGGCCCGGAAGCGCGAGGACATCGCGAAGCTCTACGTGCATCCCCAGACGCTGGCCCAGTGCCGCGGCTGGATCCAACGCCACTTCCCGCACGCGGAACTCGCCGAGACCGCTTCCAACGCGCGCTCCGCTGAACTCGCCGCCAAGGATCTCAAGTCGGCCGCCCTCTGCGGGGAACTCGCCGCGGAGACCTACTCCGTTCCGGTCCTGGAACGCGACATCCAGGACAACGCTGCGAATTCCACGCGTTTCCTCATCCTTGGCCGTCAGGTGCCGCCGCCCAGCGGTTCGGACCGCACCAGCCTGATGTTCAGCATCCGCGATGAGGTGGGAGCCCTGCACAGGGCGCTCGCTCCGTTCCGCAAGTTCCGCATCAACATGACCAAGATCGAGTCCCGTCCCTCCAAGCGGAAGGCCTGGGAATACTTCTTCTTCGTCGACTGCGACGGCCATGCCGAAGGCGGGAAGCTGGCGAAGGCCATCGAGCAGCTCGGGGCCCATTGCAGCTTCGTCAAGGTCCTCGGCAGTTTCCCCAACGGTGACTGAAAGAGGGACCCTGGCCGGAACGGGGTGGCGGCGTCCCCGTCGCCCTTCCGAAGCCTTCCCCATGGCGATGAGGACATCGCCGCCCCGCTTGGTGACGGGGTAGCGACGTCCTCGTCGCCCCGCCAAAGCCTATCCCCATGTCGATGAGGGCATCGCCGCCCCGGAACCATTCCTGCGCCGGCGCCAGTGTGGAGGTGCGGCCTAGAAGCTCAGGTTTCAGGAGTTTTACTTGCGGCAACGCCGCTTCCGCGGACGATGGGCCGATGCCCGAGGGAACTCCACGCCAGGACCTCATCGTCGGTGTCGATCTGGGCGGCACCAAGATCCTCTCCGGGGTCTTCACGCCCCAACTCAAGCGGATCGCCACCGCCAAGCTCTCCACCAAGAGCGAACGCGGCTACGGCGCGGTCGTCGAACGGATCGACCGATGCATCCGGGATGCCGTCGACGAGGCCGATGTGTCCATGAAGCAGATCCGCGGAATCGGCATTGGCGCCCCGGGCGCCGTGAATCCCGAGACGGGCGAGGTCCTGTTCGCGCCGAACCTCAAGTGGAAGGACGCCCCGCTCAAACGCGACCTCGAAAAGATGCTGGGGGTCCCGGTGTTCGCCGAGAACGACTGCAATGTCTGCACCCTCGGCGTCCATGCCGTGGAACTCGACGCCAAGCCACAGAATGTCGTCGGGATCTTCGTCGGCACCGGCATCGGTGCGGGCATCTTCATCAACGGCCGCCTCTTTGGAGGATTCAACCGGACGGCCGGTGAGATCGGGCACATGGTCCTGCAGGTGGGTGGACCCAAGTGCGGGTGCGGCAACCGCGGTTGCTTCGAGGCGCTCGCCAGCCGCACCGCCATCTTCCGCAAGCTCAGCGATTCCATCCGCGACGGCGCCAAGTCCCAGCTCACCGAATTGCTGGGTCCCGGCGAGGAGATCACCGACCTCAAGTCCGGTGACCTGCGGAAGGCCATCCGCAAGGGCGACAAACTCGTCCAGAAGGTCATCGAGGAAGCCTCCGAGTACATCGGCATCGCCACGGCCAACGTCATCAACTTCCTGAATCCCGAGGTCATCGTGCTGGGGGGGGGTGTCCTCGATGCCCTGCAGGACGAGATGATGACGATCATCCAGGCCACCGCCCGCGATTACGCCATGACCGGCACGGACAAGGGCATCCAGATCATTGCCAGCCGCCTCGGCGACGAAGCCGGCATCACCGGTTCCGCAGTCCTCGCCCGCCAGGGCCTCAAGGGGTGAGGTGCGGAGGAAAACAGGAACAGCCGCAAGAATCACAAGAAGACGCAAAAGGGGGAAAGAACAACTCGGGCACGCATCCAACCCCGCGCTCCGAGCCGCACGTACCCGCCCTTGGCAGCGAGCAGCAACCGCAACTCCTCGGGCGTCAGGTCCGTATTCTCGGGCGTGATCTCCAGTGAGAGGTCGAACCAGTCCACCCCGGCCTGTTCGCACTTCAGCGCGACCGTGGCCGTGACTGGATCCGCCAGGATCGATTGGAGGAACGGCGGCAACTCCGGTCCTCCAGTTGGACCCGCATGCCGGGCCTCCTGCCGCCACACAAGAACCGGAAGCAACGGAAGGAGCGGGTTCTGTCGCCCCGCTGGGGCTGGGTCCCATCACCCACGTCGACCCACGGCTGACGCCGTGGGCTACTGTCTTTCGGCCCTCCGGGCCTGGCGCGACTTCGAGAGGGGCACGCGGCGACGTGGGGATGGACTCTGGCGGAGTTCGGTCATTCTTCGCGGCCTTCGCGGCTTCGCGTGAGGCAATTCGCGTGAGAACCGATCAGGCAAGAAGTTGAAGGCCCATCGGAGCGGAAAGCTGGGATTGCTAAGACGACGAGGACGTCGCCACAACGTCGCATTCCGGGGCGTATCGTGTCGGGGTCCTTGGAATCCCTGTCCTGAGAATCGACTGGCTGGGGCCAGATCACTCTGGTTTAACAGCCTCGCTCTCCGGCCGCCGTCCAGATCGGTGCACGTCGATCGGAGACAATCAAGACGCGCACCAGGATCCATCAACACCCGTCAGACCATGTGGTTCATCATACCGGCCCTCGTCCTCCTCGCCGTCATCGGCTTCTTCGGAATGATCTGCGTTCGGAAGGTCCACCCAGGCCGAGCCGGACTGATCACAGGCTTCGGCGGCGTACGCATCTCGTTCGATTGGATGTTCGCCATCCCCATCCTCCAGAACTACGAGGTGGTGGACATCTCCGTGAAGAAGCTGGAGATCCACCGCAAGGGCAAGGATGGCCTCGTCTGCAAGGACAACATCCGTGCCGACATCACCGTGGCCTTCTACATCCGCGTTGAGGCCACCACCGAAAGCGTCCGCAAGGTGGCCCAGATGCTCACGCCGGAACGCGTGTCCGACCTTGCCCAGCTGCGCGAACTGTTCGAGGCCAAGTTCTCCGAGGCCCTCAAGACCGCCGGCAAGCAGATGGAGTTCCACGAACTCTTCACCGAGCGGATCAAGTTCCGCGACCAGATCCAATCCACCATCGGCAAGGACCTCGATGGATTCTTCCTCCAGGACGTCGCCATCGATTACCTCGAACAGACCCCCCTCGATCAGCATGACCCGAGCAACGTCCTCGACGCCGAGGGCATCAAGAAGATCACCGAGATCACCCAGCGCGAACGCGTCGTCGCGAACGAGTTTTCCCAGCGGGCGCAGGTCCAGGTCGAGAAGGAGAATGCCGACGCCGACATCGCCAAGCGCGAGCAGCGCCGACGCAACGAGGAAGACACCGCCAAGCAGCAACGCGCCATCACCGAAGTAAAGGCCAATGAGGAGGCCGAAGCCCGCAAGGTGATCGAGTCCCGCCGCATGGAGGTGGAAGGCCGTCGCCTGGAGACCGAGGAATCCATCCGGCTCCGGACCGAGGACATGAACCGCGCCGTGCAGGAACGCGAGTTCACCGTGAAGAAGGAAAAGCAGCGCCTCGAACAGGAAGCCGTGCAGGAGGGCGAGGAGGCACGCGTCCGTCGCGAGCGCACCGTGTCCCTCGCCGAGATGGACAAGGAAGTGAAGGTCAACGAGGCCGCTGTCGACGTGGAGCGCAAGCGCGCCACCGTGGTCGCCGAGCAGAAGGCCGTCACCCAGCAGGAGGAGGAGAAGCGCAACATCGAGGCCCGCATGACCGCCGAGCGCGTCCGCGAGGTCACCCTGATCGAGGCCGAGATGAACGCGAAGAAGGACCAGACCGAGAAGGTCGTCGCGTCCGAGGCCCAGAAGGAATCGGAGCGCAACCTCGCCGAGGCTGAGAAGATCAAGCTGATCACCGCCGCCGAAGCCAGCCGCGAGGCCGCCCTCCGGGATGCGGAACGGATCCAGACAATCGCCGACGCCGAGGCCAAGGTCGCCGACAAGCGTCGCCACGCAGCCGAACAGGAAGCCGAAGGCATCGCCGCCCGCGAGGCTGCGAAGGGCTTGGCCGAGGCCAAGGTCACCATCGCCAAGGCCAACGCCAAGAAGTCCGATGCGGCTGCCAATCGCGAGTTGGGCATTGCCGAAGCCGAAGTGCTCAAGGCCCGCGGCACCGTCATCGCCGAGAACACCCAGACCCAGGCGGAAGCCGAGGCCGAAGGCACGAAGGAGAAGGAGCTGGCCATCGCGACGGGCATCGAGGCGCGCGGTGTTGCCGAGGCCAAGTCGATCCACCAGAAGGCCGAGGCGATGAAGCTCCTCCATGCGGCGGGCCAGCAGCACGAGGAGTTCCGTCTGCGCCTCGCCAAGGAACGCGACGTCGAACTCGCCGCCATCAACGTCCAGAAGGAGATCGCGCAGGCCAATGCCAGCGTTGTCGGTGAAGCCCTCAAGTCCGCAAAGATCGACATCGTCGGAGGCGAGAACGACTTCTTCGAGAAGGTCGTGCGCGCCATCGGCACCGGGAAGTCCGTCGATCGCGCCGTCGACAACAGCCGCGTCCTCAGCGACGTCAAGGAGACCTTCTTCAATGGCGATCCCGAGTTCTTCAAGGGTCAGCTCTCGAAGTGGGTTGCCGATTTCGGCATCCGCACCGAGGACCTGCGCAACCTCACGTTGTCCGCCTTGCTGGCGAAGCTCATCGCCTCGACGGACGATTCCGGCGTGCAGGGCCTCATGCGGTCCGCCCTCGCCGCCATCAAGGACCAAGGCCTCGGAAACGTGAAGGCGTCCGAGGTCGTGAAGTCCTGAGCATGGACGCGATGCCTCCAGGCCCGGAGGGTCCCACGGCTCACGCCGTGGGCTATCGTCTGCCGGTGCTCCGCACCTCGCGCCCGGCCGTCCCAGGCCCGGAGGGCTGCGAGAATCGCACCGAACGCACACCCCTTGCTCCTCCCCCACCGGCACGCCTGTCAGGCCCGGAGGGCCGAAAGACAGTAGCCCACGGCGTGAGCCGTGGGTGGACGTACGGTGTGAATCCTCAGCCCCAGCGGGGCGACAGATCCCAATCCCCCCGGAATCTTGCGCCCCTCCGGGGCTGGGTCCCTTTCACGCCTCAACCCACGGCTCACGCCGTGGGCTATCATCTGCCGGTGCTCCGCACCTCGCGCCCGACCAATCCACACCCCACGAGTCAGCCCGCGGCCGTCCCAGGCCCGGAGGGCAGTCCGACCCACACGCCCCACACCGCGAATCACCCGACCGCCGTCCCAGGCCCGGAGGGCCGAAAGATGGTAGCCCACGGCGTGAGCCGTGGGTTGCCGTGGGTCATGGATCCCCAGCCCCAGCGGGGCGACAGAAACCCCAAAGATCTTTTTCCGATCACGCATCCCTGTGCCATCGTGGGTTCACGTCCTGCGGCGAAGGCCGCTGGCCCCAACCCAGACACATCAGCTCCCTCGTGGCATGGCACGGACCTATACCCAGCTCCTGAACCACATCGTTTTCAGCACCAAGGAACGTCGCCCATTGATGACCCCGGACCTTCGCGCCCGGTTGTTTCCCTACATGGGCGGCATCATTCGACAACTGGGGGGTGTACCCATCCTCATCAACGGGGTCGCGGATCATGTGCATCTGCTCGCATCGCCACCGACGACCACTGCTCTCTCCGATTTCGTCGGCAAGCTGAAGGCGAACTCCGCGCGATGGGTTCACGAGACCATCCCGGAGCACAGGCTGTTTGGTTGGCAGGCTGGGTATTCGGCCTTCACGGTCAGTATGTCGCAGCGACAAGGGGTGCTGGACTACATCGCGAGGCAGGAGGAGCACCACAGGAAAGCCACGTTCGAGGAGGAGTTGGTCGTGTTCCTGAAGAAGCACGAAATCCAATACGACGAGCGATACCTGTTCGATTGAAGGGCGCGCGGCAACCCCGGAATCTTGCGCCCCTCCGGGGCTGGGTCCCTTTCACGCCTCAACCCACGGCTTACGCCGTGGGCTATCATCTGCCGGTGCTCCGCACCTCGCGCCCGACCAATCCACACCCCACGAGTCAGCCCGCGGCCGTCCCAGGCCCGGAGGGCCATGGGGAGCGGACCGAGCGTGCACCCTTCGTCCCGAATCCACACCCACGACCGTCAGGCCCGGAGGGCCGAAAGACAGTAGCCCACGGCGTAAGCCGTGGGTGGACGTGGGTTGTGGATCTCCAGCCCCAGCGGGGCGACAGATCCCAATCCCTCCGGAATCTTGCGCCCCTCCGGGGCTGGTTCCCGTTCGCGTCTCAACCCACGGCTTACGCCGTGGGCTATCATCTGCCGGTGCTCCGCACCTCGCGCCGGGCCGACACCGGTCCCGCGGGTTGTGGGCATCACACCACCCACACGCCGCGCACCGCCTTCCCCAGCTTCCAGTTTCACCCCCTCCCCCACCCCATCCATGGCTGAAGCCACCAACCAACCCACATCGGCCCTCGGCGGCGCGGCGTATGAGATCATCCGGCAGCGGTTGCTCGACCAGGCCGCGCTGTTGCGGGAGCGCATGGCGAAGCTGGATGCGCGGCGGCAGGCCGTGTTCGGGAAGGTGGAGTCCAAGCTGTTGCAGGCCGACCGCATCACCACGGCCCACAACTGCATCCCGCAGGACATGGTTCCGTTGGGACACGGCCGGTTCCTGTTCGGGTTCAACGTCCAGTTCGGGCTGAAGAAGGAGATCGACCTCGCCGATGTCTTCGCGATCTACGCCCGCGATGAACAGGCGGGGACATTCAAGGAATCCGGCCTCGAGATCCTCAACGACCGCCGGTTCCTCACCGACTTCAAGCGCCTCTACAACGTCTACGAGCGCGCCACCTTCTCGAAGTTCTCCCTGATCGACGGACACGTCTACATGGTCTTCCGGACGGGCAGCAGCGCCGGGGACATCGCCGTGTTCAAGTGGGCCTACAACGGAGGTGAACTCCGATTCGTGGACGGCCGCGCCGAGTCGGAGTACCGCAAGGTCGGCTTCCCGCCGGCCTTCGAGTTCAAGTGGCGCACGCCGGACCGCGAATCCTTCCGTTATGGCGATCACCCGCACATCTCCATCGAGGACCGCGTGTTCGTGGAGTGCGTGGGTGGCGACCTGACGATCAAGGTCGAGGACAACACCGCGACGGGCGAAGGCGTGTACTCCGAACCCGTAGACGACCGATTCCAGAAGGTCGACGACGCCGAGATTGCCTACGCGATCCTCGGTCACCTCATCGTGCTGAAGGTCCGGCCGTACAAGGAACCGGCGGCGCGGTTCTTCATCTTCAACGAGAAGCTCCAATCGGCCGTCCGCGTGGATTCACTGGGGCAATCGTGCGCGCTGTTGCCCGAGGACCACGGCCTGATCTTTCCGGACGGGTATTACCTCTCGACCGGCGAGCTGAAGACCTTCGAAGCCCGCGACCTTCCCATGACGCTGGAGCGCGTCATCCACGCCCCGAGCGGAGAGGATTCGCTGTTCGTCTTCTTCAAGCCCGAGACCGGCCAGTACGCGCTGCTGCCGTATCGCCTGATCGAGCAGAAGGTCGAGGAACGCATCGGCTGCCACGGCTTCTCGATCTTCCCGAACGGTCACCTGGTGCTCGTTCGCGCCGAGGACTCGCCGCAGAAGCACCACATGATCCAGTTGCGGCAGACGCCGTTCTACCAACTGGGCCATGAACCCGCAGGCCAGCGCGATGCCTTCCTCTACCAGGTCGGCAACAAGGACGTCGTCCGCTGCCTCGCCGAAGTCACCGAGGTCCTTTCACTGGCCCGACGCGATCATCCCTACGCCGAACTCTACACGGACCTCGTGCGGCGCTGCGGCGCGATGCTCGACGCCTACCCGTGGCTGGGGTCCGCGGATGGCTTCCAGCTCGATGAAGCCCTGCGCAACGTCCGCGAGGCCGCGGACAAGGCCGTCGACGAATTCGCCAAGGTGCGTCGGCTCCAGCAGGAAGCCGTCCAGCGCGTCGCCCAGATCCGACGCAAGTGCGAGGACCAGTTCCAGGCCGTGCGCCGCGCGGGTTTCCGGGTGCTGGCTGATTTCGTCACCCATCTCGCCTCGTTGCGCCACCTGCGCGGCGAGTTGATCACCCTGCGCGAGGTCCGCTACGTGGACGTTCCGCAGATCGAAGCCCTCGAGAAGAACGTCACCCTCCAGGTCGCGGAGCTTTCCGCCGCCTGCGTGAAGTTCCTGCTCAAGCCCGAGTCGCTCGACCCGTACCGCAAGCAAGCGACGGAACAGCTGGGGGCCGTCGATCGCGTCGCGAAGGTCGCGGAGGGCAAGAAGGTCGAGAAGGCGGTCTCGGATGCGGGCACCGAGCTCGAGATGCTCATCGAGATCGTCAACAACCTGAAGATCGACGATGCGACCGAGACGACGCGGATCATCGATTCGATCACGGGCGTCTACTCGACGCTCAACCAGGTCAAGGCGGCGCTGAAGAAGCGTCTGCAGGCGTTGGTCGCCGCCGAGGGAGCCGCTCAGTTCAACGCGCAACTCAAGCTCCTCGGTCAGTCCGCCGCCAGTTACCTCGACCTGTGCGACACGCCCGCGCGCTGCGACGAGTACCTCAACCGCCTCACGGTCCAACTGGAGGAACTCGAAGGTGCCTTTGCCGGATTCGAGGAATACACCGTCCAGCTGACCGAACGCCGCACCGAGCTCTACGAGGCCTTCGAGCAGCGCAAGATCGCCCTCGTCGAACAGCGCAACCGCCGTGCCCAGGCGCTGATGTCCGCCGCCGAGCGCATCCTCAAGGTCATCCAGAACCGGCTCGCGGGGTTCAAGACCCTCGACGACATCAACACCTACGTCGCCTCGGACCAGATGCCGTCGAAGGTCCGGGAGACCATCACGCAATTGCTCGAGCTGGGAGACTCGGTCAAGGCCGACGACCTTCAGGGCCGGCTCAAGACCGTCCAGCAGGAGGCGGTCCGGCAGCTCAAGGACCGGCAGGACCTGTTCGTCGACGGCACTGCCGTCATCCAGCTCGGGAAGCACCGCTTCAACGTCAACACCCAGCCGCTCGACCTGACCGTCGTGGTTCGGGATGACGCCCCGTACTTCCATCTCACCAGCACGCAATACTTCGATCCGATCACCGACGAGGCCTATCTCGCCACCCGTGCCGTGTGGGCACAGGAAGTGGTCGCCGAAGGTGCGGACATCTACCGGGCCGAGTACCTCGCGTGGCAATTGCTGCGGCACGCCGGTTCGGGCGCCGGTCCCAACCTCGACCAGGTGCTCGCGATGTCCGAGGAGGCCCGGCTTGCCTGGGTTCAGGAGTTCATGGGCGGCCGTTATCAGGAGGGCTATGCCAAGGGCATCCACGACGTCGATGGCGCGCGCATCTTCCATGTGTTCGCCTCCACCCACGTCGCCCTCCAGCGCGCACGATACCATCCCGTCGCACGCGCCCTTGGTGCCGTGTTCTGGTGCCGGTTCTGCCCCTCGGAAGTCCGCACGCTCTGGAGCGCCAAGCTCACCGGATTCGGCGAACGCAACCGACTCTTCCCTGGCGATCCCGCCCAGGCCGGCTACATCCGCTCCCTCCACGCGATGGTCACGGCCTTCGTCCGCGACCAGGGATTGTACCCGGAGCAACAGGCGTCCGCCGCGGCCGAGTACCTGTTCTTCGAGCTGACCCACGGCGACTCCTTCTCCGTGACCCGCGAAGCCGACCACCTCGCTTCCGCGTTCCACCAGCATCTCGTCGCCAAGGGCCGCGAGGACACGTTCGAGGCCACGCGCGCCTCGCTGGCCTCTCATCCGGCGAGCGAACTCGACATGGTGCGCGACTGGCTACGCGGATTCGTGCTCGCCCATCCGGGGCAGGAAGCCCACCTCGAGGAAGCCGCCGCCATCGTCTTCTGCGGCGACGCCATGCCACGCACGGTCGTGCATGCCGAAGTCCGCCATGAACTCGAAGCCATCCGCGGCAGCCACCCGCGCATCGCAGCCAGCAAGTACGTCTTCGAGTACCTCGACTTCACCGTGCGCCTCCGACGCCACGAGGCGGAGGCCGTGCCTCGGTTCGAGGCCTTCCATCGGTTGAAGCTCCAGCTGCTCGACCGCGAGCGGCGGAAGCTGCGCCTCGACGAGTTCCGTCCGCGTGTCCTGTCCTCATTCGTTCGCAACCAACTCACGGATCGCGTGTACCTGCCGATGATCGGCGACAACCTCGCCAAGCAGATCGGGGCGGCGGGTGCGGCGAAGCGGACGGACCTGATGGGATTGCTGCTGCTGATTTCGCCGCCCGGTTATGGCAAGACGACGCTGCTCGAATACGTCGCGAGCCGGCTCGGCATCGTCTTCATCAAGATCAACGGCCCCGCGCTCGGCCACAACGTCACCTCGCTGGATCCCGAGGAAGCGCCGAATGCCTCCGCACGCGAGGAGATCCAGAAGCTGAACCTCGCGCTCGAGATGGGCGACAACGCGCTCATCTGCATCGACGACATCCAGCACTGCAATCCGGAGTTCCTGCAGAAGTTCATCTCCCTGTGCGACGCCCAGCGGAAGATCGAGGGCGTATGGCGCGGCCAGCCCCGGACGTACGACCTGCGCGGGCGCAAGGTGGTCGTCGTCATGGCCGGCAATCCCTATACCGAGAGCGGGCAGAAGTTCCGGATCCCGGACATGCTCGCGAACCGTGCGGACACCTACAACCTGGGTGACATCATCGGCGGCAACGCGGAGTGGTTCGAGGCGTCCTATATCGAGAACGCAGTCACCTCGAACGCCGTCCTCGCGCCGCTCGCCAACCGCAGCCAGAAGGACATCCGGACGTTCCTCCGCATGGCGGAGAGCGGCGGGACCGCCGCCACGGAATCCCTCGAGGGCCAATACGCACCGCAGGAGCTGGAGGAGATCCTTTCCGTCCTCCGCAAGCTGGTCACCATCCGCAGCACGGTCATGCGCGTGAACCAGGAGTACATCCTGTCCGCGGGACAGGCCGACGAGTTCCGCACCGAGCCCGCCTTCAAGCTCCAAGGCTCCTACCGCAACATGAACCGGCTCGCCGAGAAGGTGGCCGCGATCATGAACGACGACGAGGTGCGCGCCCTGGTCGTGGGCCACTATCGCGGCGAGTCCCAGACCCTCACCACCGGTGCCGAGGCCAACCTGCTTCGGTTCAAGGAAATCATCGGCGCCCTCACTTCCGAGGACGCCGCGCGCTGGGACGAGATCAAGCGCACCTTCCGCCGGAACCAGTTCTCCCGCGGCGGCGACCAGAACGATCCCGTGGGCCGGGTCGTTGCGCAGTTGGGTGGATTCCAGGCCGGACTCGAATCCATCCAGCTCACCCTCGAGCGCCAACTCAGCCGCGGCCAAGGTGCCGTCACAGTCGACTTCGCTCCCGTGCTTCAGGGCTTCGAACAGATCCGCGAAGGACTCGCACGACTCGTCCCCGCAGCCGCGCCCGCTGCACCTCCCGCCGTTGCCACTTCCGTCAATGCTCCAGCGGGCCCCGATCTCGGCCAGCAGGTCACCGAGGGCCTGCGCCTCCTGCGCGAGGACCTCACCCGGGCCGTGTCCTCCGTGCACACCGGAACCTTCGCCGAGAAGGTCGCCAGCCTGTCCCACGAACTGGAGATGATCCACAGCACGCTCGCCACGCTGAAGGACATCGCCGGCCATCAGCGCGATCACCTCCGGACGGCGCAGGAACTCCTCGCTGTCCGCGCCAAGCAGGGCACCATCGAGATCGAGGTCACCCAGGAGATGCTCTCGAACGAACGCGAGTTCCTCGAACGCTTCCAGAAGGTCCTTTCCACGGCGGCGCCCTCCGACGCCACCGTCCCCTCCAAGCCCGCGGCCGTCGTGTCCGCGCCAGTCCCCACCCTGCCTCCCACTCCGGCCCGTTCCACCGCCAAACCCCCTCCGATCCCATGAAGAAGTTTGCCCGCAAGCTCCAGCAGTTCGGCGAGAAGGCCGCCCAGGTCCAACGCGCCATCGACGCCGCCCCGGCCAAGGCCGCGCAGATCCGCGAGTCCGTCCTTGCCACCGCCGGCCAGATCCAACAGCTCCGCGCCGACGTCCTGTCCTCCGTCTCCGGGATGCGCAGCACCGACGATGCCCGGCTCGTCGAGTCCATCCGCGAGCTGGGCAATGCCGGACCCGCGTTCGCCGAGGCCGGCTTCGAACTGGAGTCGGTCGAGCTCGAGATGGGCCTTCATCAACGGCTCGTCGTGCAGTTGGTCCGGGTTGCCGAGATTCCTGCCGCGCGGCTTCGTGGCCTGCGCGACATGCAATGGGAGTCACCCGCCCTGCAATCCATCCTGGGCGCCCTCCTCACTGCACAGGAACTCGCCGCCCGCGTCGATGGCGGCAACCTCGAGTTCTCCCGCGTCACCGCGTACGTCGGCGCCTCGCCGTCGGTCCGCATCGCGTGGGAACCGGTGGATGCGGACGAGGAAGAATCCATTCCGGCAACCCCGACACGCACTGCCGGTGCCGTCCCACCGCCGATCCCGGAAGCCGCCGCTGCCTCTCCACAGCCGCGCTCGGCCAGCAGCGATAGCACGCCATCGCTCGCCTCCGGTGCCGCTCCCTCCACCTTCGGGGCGTATGGCGCGAGTTCCTTCTTCGAGCCGCGCACAACGACGCCCGCACCCCGCCCGTCATCCAAGACGGCCTCGAGTGATTCGACCGCCTCCGCACCCTCCCCGGGCACGGGAAAAGCCTCCGAGGAACCGGAGCCCACCGGCGACTGGCGACAGGACGCCCTCGCCCGTTTCAAGAAGATGCCTGACCTCAACAAGTCCTCGGGACGTTCAAAGCCCTACGGGTCTTCCCACTCGTAGCAAACGACCTCAGGAGGTTGCGGTGGAACCCCAAGGTCCGGTTCACCCTCTCGGACATTCCTCAGGCCCGGACCGTCCAAAGCCGATAGCCCACGGCGTCCGTCGTGGGCTATCGCACTCGTGGAAGATCGAGCCCCAGCGGGACGAGGGCACCCCCCGCCCCATCTCACCCCAGATCAAACAACAGCGCCTCTGCCCCATCCTCCCCCCGGATCCGATGCTCCCCCGCCGTCTCTACCGACGCCCCATCCCCATCCCCCAGCTCCGCATCATCCAGCCAGACCGGACCCCGGATCACCTGCAACCACATTCCCCGACCTGCCCCCAGCCCATGGATGATCTCGCGACCCGCCACCGGCCGGACCCGGTAGATGTCCGCATCCTGATGGATCACCGCCGATCGTTCGCGGCCATCCGGCGAGATCACCAGGACCTTGTCGGCTCGGGCCTGCGCCGGATCCGGCCGCCATTCCGTATACGACGGCGCCAAGCCATGCGCACGGGGCCGGATCCAGATCTGCAGGAAATGCGCCGGCTCAAACCGCGACGGATTGAACTCGCTGTGCTTCACCCCCGACCCGGCGCTCATCAACTGGATCTCGCCCGGCTTCAGGATCCGTCCATTGCCCAGGCTGTCGGAATGTTCCAGGGCCCCCTCCACCACGTAGGAGAAGATCTCCATGTCCCGATGCGGATGCGTCGGGAAGCCGCCACCGGGCGCCACGCGATCCTCGTTGATCACGCGCAACGTCCGGAATCCCATGTGCGCCGGATCATGGTAGTCGGCAAACGAGAACGTGTGCCGCGAATCCAGCCATCCATGGTCAGCATGGCCGCGGTCCTTGGAACGTCGGATGATCGTCATGAGCCAACGCTCGGGTTCAGCCCGCCCTCAGGCAAATACCCGTCGCATCGCCTGAGCCAACCTTTCCGGTAGGTCTCAAACCGCACCACGCGAAACTATCTGGGCCCCAACCGTGGTGGCGACGTCCTCGTCGCCGTTCCAGATCCTTCCCCACGGCCACGACGCCATCCCCGCTCCAAAGCAAAACTGAAATGGAGGCCGTGTTGGGGGACGCCGCGCACTGGCTCCAGCTTGATCTCGATCTTGAAGTCGCATTGTGGCCACGGTTCCTCACTCGGTTTCATTGGATTCCCCCACCTATGGCACACTACCAGCAACGGATGATGGTCGAGATCGCAAGTCGACTTCTGGGACCACCCTGGAACGGCAAGCGCGTACTGGAGCTGGGCTCCTATTCCGTCAACGGTACCATCCGGCACTGCTTTCCTGATACTTCCTATACCGGCCTGGACCTCATCCCAGGTCCCGGAGTGGACCAGGTCTACGAGGGAAAACTCCTCGACTTCCCGGACAACTCCTTCGACTGGGCCGTCAGCTGCGAATGCTTCGAGCACAACCCCAACTGGGAGACATCTCTCGCCGAGATGTTCCGTGTCGTCGTGCCCGGGGGCATCCTCCTCGTCACGTGCGGGGGAACCGGGCGAATCGAACACGGAACCGCCCGAACCAATCAGGCTTCGCCCGGGTCCCAGTTGCGGTGGGAATATTACCGCAACCTCACCAAGGCCGACTTTCAACGGGTGAAGGCGACAATGGACGCCGCCGACTGCCTGTACTTCTTCAACAGGAAGTCCAAGGACCTCTACTACCTCGCAGTCAAGAAGGGCGGTCCGGACAGGGCCGAGTCCCTCCGCCGGATCTCCGCCGAACTCCTCGCAACCAATTCCATCAACGTCGACCTTTCCGTCCCTCTCTGGAATCGGATCGCCCGAACCCTCCTTTCGTTTGGCACATTCGCCGTGTCCCAGGTGCTTCCCGACAGGCTCTACCAGGCGATCGCAGTGCGGATCCTCACCTGGTGGCACCGTCCTTGATCGGGACACTCAGGGTGCGGACCCGCTCCCCAGCGGACGCTCCTCGTCCGTCTCCCGTGGGATTCCATCCTCACCCTCCATCACACACCAACCGGTGCCTCGTCCTCCTCCATGACCCGATAACCCCCTTCCTCAACGAGGGGCAGCTTCGGTTGTTCCTTCGGGCGCCGCCCCCGTCTCCCCACCTCCACAGCCTCCTTCTCCCCATCCCGCAACCCAGACCCCATCGACGCCACCTCGTATTCCACCACCGCATCCCGCATCTCCCCGGTGTCGTCCAAGGGACTCAACACCCCGATCCCGGGACGCCGCATCACATGGGTATAGATCTGGGTCGTCTCCACGCTGTTGTGGCCGAGCAGTTCCTGCACGGACCTCAGATCCGTTCCGCGTTCCAGCAAATGGGTCGCAAAACTGTGTCGGAAGGTGTGACACCCCACCTTCTTCTCGATCCGCGCCAGCCGCGCCGCACCCTTCACTGCCCGTTGTACCGCCGTCTCATGCGCGTGATGCCGACGCTGGATCCCCGTCCGCGGATCCAGCCCCAGCCGCTTCGCCGGGAAGACCCACATCCAGGTCCACTCCTTCCCGGCCTCGGGATATTTCCGGTCCAGCGCATCCGGCATCCACACCCCCGGCAAATCCCCGGCCCGATCCGATTCCCACAGCACCCGGACCCGCGCCAGATGCGACTTCAACGGATCCCGCAGCGCCACCGGCAGCATGACCACCCGATCCTTCTCGCCCTTGCCCTCCCGCACGACGATCTGCCCCCGCTCGAAGTCCACGTCCTTCACCCGCAGCCGCAGTCCTTCCATCAAACGCAGTCCCGTCCCATACAGCACACGCGCTATCAGCCCCAGCGTCCCTTCCATCACGTCCAGCAACCGCTGGACTTCCCCCCGACTCAACACCACAGGCAACCGCTGTGGCGGACGCGCCCGCACCACGTCCGCGATATCGCCCAAGGGTTGCTCCAACACCGTTCCGTACAGGAACAGCAACGCACTCAACGCCTGATTCTGCGTGCTCGCCGAGACGTTCCGCGCCACCGCCAGATACTCGAGGAATTCCCGAACCTCCGCCTCCGCCAACGAACCCGGTGCCGCATCCCCGTGAAACCGCAGATACCGCCGGATCCAGTCCCGATACGACTCCTCCGTCCGCAGCGAATACCGCCGCAACCGCATGCACGCCTCAAACCGACCCAGCCATGGCTCCTCCCCGTCCACACCCCGCAGAACGGATCCATCGGATCCGTCCGATCGGACCGATCTGACCGATCGGTCAGATCCTCCCGCAACCTCTGCACCTGCGGTCACAGTCTTTCCCTCACCCCCCTCCACTCCCGGCCCCGTCGTCTTCAGCCGGAACGCCGGCCGCACCGCCCCCTTCTCATCCACTTCCAGATGCCAGTTCTGGATCCCGCGCACGAACACCGACAACGCCTGCCGGATCTGGTCCCGCTGCCACGCTCCCACCGGCGGTGTGTGCACGTCCAGATCCGCCAGGAAATGATCCACCAGGATCTCCACCGGACCCTCCTCGGGATGCATCCGCACGAACTTCAGGAACCGCTGCACATGCACGCTCCACCAATGCAGCTTCTCCGGCGGCAATGGCACCCGCTGCGTCGCCCACAACCGCTTCAACCACGCCGGATCCGACCCCGCACCACCCCCACCGTTCCCTCCCATCCCCGGTCCTCCTCCCGCCCCTGACCCATGCTTCGATGTCCGTTCCACACCGACACATTTCGCAGCCTAAACAGCGAAAGCAGATTCAACACAGCAGCGGAATAGATCGGGCGGAGATGGGCGTGGATCACGACTGAGTGGACACGCCCGATTTATTTCGCGGTTGGACGAAGCCGCGGTGGAGTCCCGAGTCTATAGGAAAACTACCTCAGCCTGACCGACCGGAGGGTGGGGCGCACGGAGGCACCGGCGGCTGGACTTGTTGTCCGGTCCGGGAGTGAAGGCCAGAGCTGGATGAAAGAGGCGGATGAATCGTGGTTGTGGGCCTGGAGATCGGGCTCCGTCGGGGTTTTCCTCCGATGAGGGCGTGGACCTTCCCCGGGCGTCGTTCGCATGCGACGCGAACGGCACCGTCCTGTGTGGCGCAGCGTTGCGTGAGGGTGCCATCGTTTCAGGAGGTGTCGCTGATGATCGGCGGTTCCCCGAGCTGGATCCGGGCCCGGCGAGCGCCCTCGGCCAATGGAGTGAATCTTCCCTGCGCATCCAGACGCCCGATGCACAGGAGCTCCGCAGCCCCGCATCGCGGACATTCGGGTTCTTCCTCGACTGGACGCGTGGGACAGGCCTTCACCGGGGCCATGGCCACATGCCATGGGGAGCCTTTCAGTGCCTCGCGCGCCAGCGGCAGCATCCGCTTGCGACGGTTGTTCCCGAGCAGGCCGTAGTGCCGGATCTTGGTGAAGCCCTCGGGCAGGACATGGAGGGAAAGTCGATGGACGAACTCAACGCCCGACAGGGTCATGGTCTTGAGCGTGGAACCGTCGCGGTAGTCCTTGTATCGGAAGCTGACCGTCCGATCGGTCATGGACGTGATCCGGCTGTTGGCGATGGCGACGCGGTGGGTATAGCGGCCGAGATACTCCAGCACGCATTCCGGTCCTGTGACGGATCCTTTGCCGAACACGACCCATTTGCTGGAACGAAGGACGGCGATCATCCCCCGCCAGGCGGGATCTTCCTTCCAGCCGGCCAAGGTCCCTTCGAAGGTCAGTTTGTTGTGGTGCCGGAGTTGTTGAAGTCCGTCGATGAACTTGCCAGCGAACATCGCGGCGACCGCCTTGACCGGGAAGAGGTAGCTCGACTGGGGCGGACCGACCCAGCGGTGGGATCCGTCCGGGGCGGTGTGCAGTCCCCCGCCGGTGACCAGGCAGTGAACATGGGGATGGTCCATGAGGTTCTGCCCCCAGGTGTGGAGCAGCGCGGTGATGCCCAACTCGACACCGAAGCGTTCACGACCGAACTGGAGCAGCGTGGCGGAGGCGGCATCGAAAAGGAGTCGGTAGAGCAGGGCCTGGTTCTGGAGAACCAGCGGACGGAGGATGGACGGAAGCGTGAAGACCCAGTGGTAGTAGATGTTCTGGGCGGTTCCCTTGCAGATGGGGTCCTGATCGGGTCCCTGAGAGAAGAGCCAGTGAGTGGGCCGATGGACGCGGTACCAGGCGCGCAACTCCCGGAGGAGGTTGTCGCTGAGGGGAACGAGGCGCTCGCGACCGCCCTTGGGATGGGAGACCCGGAGTTGGAAGCGCTTGGAGTCGATGTCGGCGATCCGGACGTGGACCGCTTCGGAAAGGCGGAGCCCGCAGCCATAGACGGTCATGAGGAAGGCCCTGGCGAGGGGATCGCCGTTGGTGCCGACGGTGAGGAGGCGCTCGACCTCGTCTGGACTGAAGACACGTGGGAGTTGGAGAGTACGCCGTGGGGTGCGGATGCCTGAAAAGAGGACGGCAACGTCCTGACGGAGGAAGATGCCGTAGAAGGCCCTGAGGGACTTGATGGCGAGGGTGACGGAGCAGTCGGAGAGCTTGCGCTCCTGGATGAGGTGGAGTACGAACGAACTAATCTCAGGACGACCGAGGGCGTCGGGAGACGCCTTGTGGAAGCGGGCCAGATCCGCGACCCACTGGATATAGGTCTGGACGGTGCGCTCGGAGAGCTGGCGAAGGGTGAGGTGATCGATGAATTTTTGCCGTAGTGGCGTAATGGTTTTCATGCACCCGGAGCGTGTGCTCTAGGAGGCCCATGGCGTCCACTGCGGCGAAGCCCCCCCGCGCAGCGGCTTCGTTCAACCAGACGGTTCAGCGAACGGGAGCCAGCCGACACACCCAGCGGCGATGCGGACGTTCTGGGTGTCTGGCTCCCGTCACTGACCTTTGTCGTTGGCCATCCCAGACAGACCAAGAATCACGACACATGAAAGCGACCGGTCATGGGTACGTCGGGTGCGAGGTCTACGTCGTCGGCCCTCGACCTCGACCCGATGACAACCATCACCGAAGCTGCGCCGGCTCGGTCCTTGCGTCTTCTGCGTTTCTTGCGGCTAGATCCCCCTCATTGGGAGGCCAACCAGTCGGTCCAGCGAACGGG
>Ga0172372_10001549_pt1 | contig 35654 bp, 28 predicted proteins | sample LakKiv5m_2_FD_114544 | JGI IMG/M metagenome (GOLD analysis project Ga0172372, IMG submission 114544) | Freshwater microbial communities from Kabuno Bay, South-Kivu, Congo - kab_092012_9.5m | ecosystem: Environmental > Aquatic > Freshwater > Lake | place: Democratic Republic of the Congo... | reverse complement strand
TGACCTCGTCGACTACCCTCCCGGACGTCAGACGACGTCAGGAGGCTGAGGTAGAAGCCCCATCTCCCCTCGCCTCGTGACCTCGTCAACTACCCTCCTCGCCGTAGCAGACGACGTCAGGAGGCTGGGGTAGAAGTCCCATCTCCCCTCGCCTCGTGACCTCGTCGACTACCCTCCTCGACGTAGCAGACGACATGAGGAGGCTTGGGTAGAAGCTCCATCTCCCCTCGCCTCGTGACCTCGTCGACTACCCCCCTCGGGAACTGGGAACTTCCCAAGGCCACCATCCCGTCGATACGGTCCTTCGTCATGGCTGAATCCGCGCGCGGTTTCGTCCCCTTCATCCCGGCCCAGGCGGCGCTTCGGGAGTTCACCTTCCGGGCGGTGATCGTCGGGACCCTCCTCGGCATCCTGTTCGGGGCCTCCTCCCTGTACCTCACCCTCAAGGTGGGCCTGACGGTGAGCGCCTCGATTCCGGTGGCGGTGATCTCGATCACGCTGTTCCGGCTGTGGGCCAAGATGGGAGGCCAGGACGCCTCCATCCTGGAACACAACATCGCCCAGACGGCCGGTTCCGCCGGCGAATCCCTGGCTTTCGGCGTCGGTGTCACCATGCCCGCGGTGCTGGTCCTTGGATTCGACCTCGAACTGGCCCGTGTCGCCCTGGTGGCCGTCCTCGGCGGGGCGCTCGGCATCCTCATGATGATCCCGCTCCGACGCGCGCTCATCGTCGAGCAGCACGGCGAACTCAAGTACCCCGAAGGCACGGCGTGCGCCGAGGTCCTCAAGGCGGGCGCCGACGAAGACTCCCACGCCATCGCCTCCCAGTACCACGGCAACACCCGCGCGGTGGGCTCCATCAGCGCCGCGACGATCTTCGGCGGACTCGGGATCGGCGTCCTGTACAACGTCGCGTGCAAGGCCCTCCGGGCCTGGAAGGACACCCCCGGCGTCGTGTTCGGCGCCCCGCTCAAGGGTGGATCCCTCGCGGCGGAGGTCACGCCGGAGATGCTCGGCGTCGGGTACATCATCGGGCCGCGCATCTCGGGCGTGATGCTGGGTGGCGGCGTCCTGAGTTATCTCGTCCTGATCCCGCTGATCCGGTTCTTCGGCGACAACCTCACCGCGCCGCTCGCCCCGGCGGCGGCCAAGCTGGTCAAGGACATGTCCCCGGGCGCGGTCCGCAACGAATACCTCCTGTACATCGGTGCCGGTGCCGTGGCGGCCGGCGGACTCATCAGCCTGATCCGGTCGCTCCCGACGATCTGGCACGGCATGCGACACGGCCTGGCCGACATCCGCGGCGGATCGGGCGCCAGCGCCAGCCAGGCCCGCACCGAACGCGACCTCCCGATGAAGTTCGTGCTCATCGGCGCCTTCACGCTGGTCGCCTTGATCAGCATCGCCACGCCGCTCCACATGAACCTCCTGGGCGCGCTGCTGATCGTCGTCCTCGGATTCCTCTTCGTCACGGTGTCGTCGCGGCTCACCGGCGAGGTCGGGTCGAGTTCCAATCCGATCTCCGGAATGACCATCGCCACCCTGTTGCTGACCTGCCTCGCGTTCCTTGCGATGAAGTGGACCGGACGCGAGTACTACGTCACGGCGCTCTCGGTGGGTGCGATCGTCTGCATCGCCTCCTCAAACGGCGGCACCACCTCGCAGGATCTCAAGACCGGGTTCCTGGTGGGCGGCACGCCGCGGTTCCAGCAGCTTGCCATCCTCATCGGCGCGACCGCGTCGGCGCTGATCCTGGGACCGGTCCTGCTGACGTTGAACAACGCCTCGACCGTCTACGTTCCCGCCGCCGAGGTTTCGGGAGCCCCCACGGTCACCCTGCCGAACAAGGAGGTGACCAAGCGCGAATCCCTTTCCGGGCACCAGAAGGAAACCGACGGCCGCCAATACTGGGTCTACCACCAGGTCGATGCGGGCGGCGGCATGGCGCGCAAGTTCCTGCTGGATGACGCCGGCAAGCCGGTCTGGTTCGCGGATCCCGGGATCAACGGCACGGTGACCAAGCTTCCTGGCGGCGGCGAGGTGCAGAAGTTCGAGGCCCCGAAGGCCGTCCTCGTCTCGTACATCATCAAGGGCATCCTGAACCGCGAACTCCCGTGGGAACTCGTGCTCATCGGCGTCATGATCGCCGTTGTCCTTGAACTCTGCGGCATTCCCTCCCTCGCCTTTGCGGTTGGCGTGTATCTCCCGATCGCCGTCTCCATGCCCATCTTCGCCGGCGGGATGATCCGCTGGCTCGTCGACCGCCTCGACCTGCGCCGGCTCAAGGCCAAGGGTCTCACCGAGGACCAGATCACGGCGGAGGGCGACAAGAGCCCGGGCGTGCTGATGGCTTCCGGGTACATCGCGGGCGGCAGCATCGCGGGCATCTTCATCGCGCTCGTGGAATCCCGGTTCTCGGCCAGGTCCCAGCAGATCGTTCAATGGGCCACGGCCAACAACCCGTTCTTTGACGGACCGCGTTCGGACCTTCTCTCGGTGATCCCGTTCGTGGTGCTCTGCTTCCTGCTCCTTGCCGCCGCACGCGGTTGGCTGTTCGGAAAGCCGAAGGCCGCCGCCACCTCGTAACCCGCGCCCTCAGCCCGCTGCCCGGGCCGAGGCCGTCCACTGCCTGTGTCCATGCGACTGCTGCTCATCGCCGCCCTCGCCCTCGGCACGCCGGTCGAGGCCGCCCGACGCCATTACCTCGCACCCACCGCCCGAGGCGATGGCAGCGGACGAAATGCCGCGAACGCGCGGGCCTTCGACGGGCACGACCTGAACACGCGCCTGCTCAACGACGCGTCCGACCCCGAGGTCGAGCTCCGCCTCGCCCCGGGCGTCTATCCGGTGCGCACCGCCATCAACGTCGGCGGCGGTACGCTGGGTCCCCGCCTGCGGATCCGCATCATCGGCGAAGGCACGCACCCCGAAGATACCGTCCTCCTCAACGAACGTCCCTTCGCCAAAAACACCCAGGACCGCATCGCCCGATTCCAGGACATCCACCGCATCGAGGTCGAGAACCTCACGTTCGACGGCAACTGGGACCGCCGTCTTGCCCAGGCCGGACACCCCGCGACCGCCGGGTACTACAAGAACCAACCCTTCTATGCCGCGGCGCGCACCGGCCGGATCCGGAAGGTCATCGTCCGCAACCACGGTTCCGTCGGGGTCGTGCCGCAAACCCCTTTCGACAACGCCGCGGGCGTTGAATCCTTTCCCCTTTCCGTGGCCACGATCGATGTCGGCCAGGGGCCGGAAGGCGACGATCCACGCCCGTGGGTCGTCGAGGATTGCGAGGTCCACGACTACCACTCCGAGTTCAGCGGCTACACGACGCTGCTGATGGCCGGCGCGTCCACCATTCCCGGCCGCACGCCATCCTGGGTTGGTTCGGATTCCACGCGCCGGCTGTTCCTCGTCCGGCGCTGCCTCATCCGCGGCACGCCCAACGGGGTTGGCGTCATCGCCCTCGGTTCGGCCGGATGCGGTGCGGGCGAAGCCGACGGCGGGCGCGTCACGTTCACGGACAACCTCGTCGTGAACGCCAGCCTCGGCTTCAACACCGACTGCGGCCGCATCACGAACCTCGACTTCACGAACTCCCTCTTCCTCGACATCTGGAGCATCGGCAACGCCAACGCCTTCTATGCAGGCGGCATGGGCCACTACAACATCTCCGGCAACTCGGTCCGCTTCGACCACCGCCGCGACTACGGCGTCTACCGACGCATGACGCTCGTCAACCGCCGTTCCGTCACCGGACCCGACACGATCCTCGGCACGCGACAGACCAACGAACTCATCGGATTCCAGCTCGGGTCCCTGTCCAACACCCGTTACACCGACAACCAGTTCACCACCCGCCGACCGCTCGCCACCGGCGTGGAATCGCAGCCCACCTCCTTCCAGGTCCTGCGCAAGCTCACGCCCGCCGATGCCCCGTGGGTTCCCATGTTCGCCGACGCCACCGAGTTCGACGCCCGGGGCAATCGAGTCTCCTCCTTCGCCTGGGATTTCGCCGGTCTTGAAACCGTCCCCGGCGACCGCTACGCACGCTTCACCGTCCAGTCCTCCGAACCGCTGACACGCATCCGACCCGGCCTGAGCCAGGTCCGCGGATTCCGCGCCACCGGGCGCGTCAACCGTGTCCTCCCGGTGTGGGGGCGTCGCACCCAGCGTTACGAGTGGACCGAAGCCACGGCCAACCAGGGACAACGCGCCCGATCCCTGGAGCAGGACGAACCCGCGCTCACCGGCGGCATCGAAGTCTGCTTCGGTGAACCGCGAAGGGAATCCACAGACGAGATCCGCGTTCCGGTCCGCCTCGCCTTCCAACCGCTCCCCGGCCACGGGGAAACCCGGCCGTTCGCCCGCTCCAACCTCTGGCTGGAAGTCACCGGGGCCATTGCCACGCGTCTGGTCGCCCGCACCGACGCCAACGGGATCGCCGAGTTCCGGATCCCCTTGCGTGATCGCCAGCAGGGCCGCCTGTCCCTCCGCGCCTTCCATGACCCGCAGGCCGCGGGCATCGCCGACACCCGGTTCTCCGAATACCACGTCGCCTTCGCCACCCTCGAACATCGCATCGGAACCCTCGTCGAGATCGCCGCCGCGCCCGATGTCACCGACGAGAAGGCCGGCCACCCCGGACGCCTCCGCATCCGCCGCACCCCCGATGCCGCCGGCGACCTGCCCGCCTTGGAAGTCTTCTTCCGACTCGCGCCGGAGGGCAAGCAGGCCCGCATCGGCGAGGACTTCGAATTGCGCCCCGTCGGCAATGCCCAGATCGACACCACCGTCTCACGCCAGAACAGCCTTCGCCGGGTCCAGTTCCCCAAGGACGTCGACGCCGTCGAGATCGACGTCGTTCCCTATCACGACGACGACCTCGAACAGGAATGGATCACCGCCCGGATCCATCCGCTGCCCCAGCGCGGTTACGACGTCGGCCCCGAGTCCGTGGCGACGCTCTTCTTCTACGACGGCCCGGAGTGGACGCGTCAGGACCTCCCGCATCCGAAGGGTTGGACCGCGCGCCCCACAACCCTGAGCCCCACCTTCCGCCAGGGGACGAACATCGTCGTGCTCATCGGCGGACTCCAGACCGACGGCAAGCGCAACCAACCGATATGGTGGCGATGGAACCTCGCAAAGGAAGCCCCCGAACTCCTGTCGGAGATTCCCACTTCATGGGCGAACTTCCGTCCCACCGCGCTCTCCGCCGTGGACGACAAGGGATGGCCCCGGGTCGCCGGTGAAGCCGGAGATTCCGAGAATCCGTCCGCCGTGCTTTCCGGCGCTCCGCTTTCCGGCGTGGCCTCCATCTCCGCGCTGAGTCCCGACGCCTCGGTCTGGGCCGGTTGGTCCCGTCGCGGTCGGGAGCGGATCCCGATGCTCGGGTCCGCCGCTGCCCCGCAGGCGTTCCCGACCCTGCCGGGATGGAAGGACGTGAAACCCCTCGCCATCAACAACGCTGGCAGCGTGGTCGGAAGCCTCGTGGTCAATGGCGGCCAACGCGCCTTCCGCTGGAACCGCGGTCAGGTCCCTTCGAACGACACCTTGCTTCCCTTGATCCCCGGAACCAGCGAAGCCGAAGCCACCGCCATTGCCGCCGATGGCTCCGCCGTCGGCTGGTGCCGCGGGACCTCCGGGCGCCGCGCCTGCCTCTGGCCAGCTCCCCGACCGGATTCGCCCACCACGGCCACCGAACTGGGGCGCCCTTCCGGACTTCCCACCGCCCTCGCCCTCGGCTTCGCCGGCGATGGCGACATCCTCGCCGTTGCCGGTACCGGCGACCGACGGGAGGTTCCCTATGTCGTCTCGCCCATGACGGGATCGCTCCGTCCCCTGCACGACCCGGCCTTCGTCTGGCGGGCCAGCATCCAGGATGGACCGGTCGACGCCATCGCGATCAACCCACAGGGCTGGATCATCGGCATCCGCGAAACACCCAACGGTCCAACGCCGTGGATCGCCCGACGACTCCTGCGGCGTTGAACGACCGGCACCCGCCTCAAGCGCCGCGGCCCAAGGTCACGCCCGTCACGGCGGCCAGATAGACGCCGTACACGATCATCAACCACACCCCCTCCCGACGGGTCAGCCGTGGGTCCCGCCACAACATCCAGACCAGCAGTCCGAAGATTCCCATCAACGCCGGGAAGTTGAGCCACTGGCTGACCACATCGATCCGCACGCCGCCGAACACCGCCGCCGTGCCCACGATGAAGGTCAGGTTCGCGATGTTCGCGCCGATCACGTTGCCCACCGCCAGATCGCTCACCGACTGCCGTGCCGACGTGATCGCCGTGATCAATTCCGGCAGCGAGGTTCCCACCGCCGCGATCAAAACCCATCCCTCCCATCGCGAGATCATTCCGCCCACACCAAACGCGATCATCAGGCCGCCCAGGCCCACCATCGCGAGGAGCGGCACCGCCACTGCCTTCCGGTGCACCTCGACCGTCTTCAACACCGCCGTCACGCCGAGGATCAGGCCGATGTTGCAAAGGCACGATCCCACCGCGTTTCCCACCGCCAGCCCCGATTCACCCCGCGCCCCGGACATCACCGAAACCACGAGTTCCGGGGTTGTCGTGGCAAGGCTCACCAGCGTCGTCCCCACCACCACCCGCGGCATGCGCAGGAACTCCGCGATCCGCACCGCCGCCGCCACAAACAGGTTCCCGCCCTGAATGATCAACGCCAATCCCGCCACCACCCACACAACATGCATCCACATGAATCGCCCTTCCGTTCGAGGTTCGTCCCTGCGAGGGAACGCCCCTTCCCGGAATGGCGGCCCGACCATTCCCAAACCTCCGGATCCCGCTCGGGACCCGAACCCATGGCTGCCTGACGGCGAATCATCACGTCGTCCGCGGCAGCCCGCCATACATAGCCATTCCCAGCCCGCTGTCCACGCCAACATCAGGGTTTCCATGGTTGAAGAGGCATCCCGACACTGCCCCCTTCGGGAGTTCCTTCGGGGTGGCGATGTCCTCATCGCCTTCCCCATGGCTCCGCAACGACCCTGTCTGGCGCGACAGATGCGGAGCGCCGACGGACGATGGCCCACGGAGTCAGGCGTGGGTTGAAGCGCGAAAGAGATCCAGCTCCGGAAGGACGCAAGATTCCGGGAGAAGTGGGTTCTGTCGCCCCGCTGGGGCTGGGTCCTATAACCCACGCCCACCCACGGCTCACGCCGTGGGCTATTGTCTTTCGGCCCTCCGGGCCTGAAACGGCCGGGCACCAGGTGCGGAGCACCGACGGACGATGGTCCACGGAGTCAGCCATGGGTTCCATGAGGAGATCGAAACGAGCCCCGGACGGGTCGACAGATTCTGCTGCCCGGTTCGCCCCCTCACCCCGAATGCGCCCGACACGAACCGATGCCCCGCTGGTATGCCACGATCCTTCTCAGCCTGGGGGCGTGCGGGCAACCGCCTCGCTGACCACACTCTTCATCACACTATTCATGCAGCGCCTCCTTCATCGCTTGAGCATCCAAAAGGCAACGCCCCGCATTCACGGTCGGAACACGCCTGACAGGACTCATTTGCTTCGGCATCCGATCCAGCCACAGCGCCGTTGCCTGCCGGACAATTTCGCTCAGTGGAACATCCTGCTGGGCTGCCGCCTCTCGAAGCCGCCGCATCATTGGGTCCGGAAACAGGATCTGCATCTTTTGCATGGCTCCATGCTATGCATGGAGCCGTGCGGGTCAATCGACCCGCATCCAGATCCTGACCGCTCCCTTCAAGCATTCCCCCCGGAATCAGTGAAATCCATGGACCTGGAAAAGGCAGTTGGAACCACGGATGGCACGGATGGCACGGATAAGCGGGGATTTGCTTGGGATCGCCTCACACCTCCGAGGTGAGCGCATCGCCGCCTGGAACACCTCCATTCCAACCCTGTCCATCTGTGGAATCTTGAAATCTGTGGATGACCCGCCCCTTCCCCTTCAATCCTCTCCCATCGGTGGCACCCCGCCGGAAACGATCCTCCACCAGCCCGGTCCAATCCGCATGAATCCGCGGTTCCGCCTCTGTCATGGCGACCTCCTCGACCAACCCGTCGAGGCCATCGTGAACGCCTGGAACCGCAACTTCATTCCCTGGTGGCTGCTCCTTCCCCAAGGCGTCTCGGGTGCCATCAAGAGGCGCGCCGGCTACGCACCCTTCCGGGAACTGTCCCGAGCAGGCGTCCTCCCCCTCGGAGGAGCCGTTGTCACCAGCGCTGGCCGACTCCCGTTCCGCGCCATCATCCACGTCGCCGGCATCGGATGGCTCTGGACCTCGTCCGTGGAATCCATCCAAGCCTCCGTCCGCAACGCACTCTCCCTCGCCACCCAGCACGGCTTCCGTTCCATCGCCTTTCCCCTCATCGGCGCCGGCACCGGCGGCACCCGGGCCGATCACGTCCAGGGCCTGATGACCGACGAATTCCAACACTCCACCTACCCCGGCGAAATCGTCCTCGTCCGCTACGCCAAACCCAGCTCCACCGCTGGCTGATTCCGTGAGCCGCCCTTCCCCAGCGTCCTGACGTCCGCTGCTACCCCGAGCGTGGAAGACGACGTCAGGAGGCTTGGGATTGGAACTTCTGGGAGCCGGGATCTGGTGACCGGGAACTCCCCTCCAACTCTCCCCATGGCCTCCGCCAAATGCCGGCTTGAATTCCATAAATTTACGTTAAATTGTGGATCGTGATCCAGAGATTGATCAAAAAGCGTCTGGAAGCTGCTCTGAACCCCGCCGCCCCCAGAAAAGTGGTGTGCCTTCTCGGACTGCGACAGGTCGGCAAGACCACGCTGCTGCGGGAGGTGGAATCCGGATTGACCGGCCGACGCGAGTTCCTCAACGGCGACTTCACCGATGACCGTGCCCTCCTCGTGCCGGAGCGGGCGGCCTTGCAGCGTCTCGTCGGCCATCTGGACTACCTCTTCATCGACGAGGCCCAGAACATCCCGGAGATCGGTCGCGTCCTGAAGCTGCTGCACGACGAGTTCCCCCGTCTGCGCGTGGCAGCAAGCGGATCGGCAGGATTCGATCTGCGGCAAAAGACCGGTGAACCGCTGACCGGTCGGCAGGTGGTGCTCGAACTTTTTCCCGTCTCCCTCGCGGAGCTCGAACCCCGAGCCACGACGTTGCGGCAATGGCTGGAGCACGGCCTGATCTTTGGCGGCTACCCGGAGGTGGTCATGTCGGACTCTCCGGATCAAAAACGTGCACTGCTCCGTCAACTCGCCGCCGACTACCTCCTCAAGGACCTCTTCGCGCAGGTGGACGTCAACCGCGACCGGCTTCACGACCTGTTGCGTCTGCTGGCCTTCCAGATTGGATCCGAGGTTTCGCTGAACGAACTGGCCTCTGCCACCCGCATGGACGTGAAGACCGTCGACCGCTACCTCGGCCTGCTGGAATCCGCCTTCGTCATCGTCCGTCTCGGCGGATTCAGCCGAAACCTGCGCAAGGAGGTCGCCAAGTCGCGCAAGATCTACTTCACCGACCCCGGCATCCGCAACGCACTGCTCGATGCCTTCCAACCGCCCGCGCTCCGCAACGACCTGGGAGCCCTTTGGGAGAACTACCTCGTGATCGAGCGACGCAAGCGCCTTGCCTATCAGGGAACCGCTGCGAATCACTGGTTCTGGCGCACGTACGACCAGCAGGAGATCGACCTGGTTGAAGAGAACCCCGACGGCACGCGGCTGTCCGCCTTCGAGTTCAAGTGGAACCCGGCGAAGAAGACGCGGCTGCCGAAGCTGTTCCTGGAAACCTATCCTCATGCGGAGTCCGGAGTGATCACGCCGGAGAACGCCCGGGAGTGGCTCATGGAATGAGGCAATCGATGACCAGCGCCCGCCCCGCCGGGTCTCAGACATCCTCCAACCGGCCGGTGCTGTCGCCGACGCGTTCGGCCTTCACGCCGGCCCGCTCCAGCAGGGCCGTGTACAGGTTCGTCATGGGCGTCGATTCCTTGAGCTTGAGATGACGCCCGGGCTTGAGGGTGCCGCCACCGCCACCGGCCAGGACCACCGGCAGGTCATCGTGGTTGTGGCGGTTGCCATCACCCATCGCGCATCCGTACACGAGCATCGAGTTGTCGAGGACACTGGTGCCATCCGCGTCCTTCATCGAGTCCAGCGTCCGCAGGAATCGGGCGAAACGCTCCATGTACCAACGCTCGATCCGGGCCACCTTCAGGATCTTCTCCTGGTTGCCCTGGTGATGCGTGAGGAAATGGTGTCCCTCGGCGATGCCGAGGCCCGGGAACGGGCGGTTGCTGCCCTCCGGCGCGACGCAGTAGCTCACCACCCGGGTGGAGTCCGTCTGGAAGGCCATGGCCATGAGATCATACATCAGGTCGACGTGCTCCTCGTGGTTGGCCGGGATCCCGGTCGGTTGCGTGGAGGGCGCATCCGGCATGCGGAAGCGCTCGTTCTTCTCGATCTGCTGTTCGAGCTGGCGGACACCGGTGAGGTACTCCTCGACCTTCTGCTGGTCGTTGCGGCCAAGGTTGCCCTTCATGCGGCGAACGTCTTCCAGCACGAAGTCGAGCACGCTCCGGCGGCGTTGGAGTCGTTGGCGGAGGTTGGCCTCACGCTCGGCACCGGTGCCCGAACCGAACAGCTTCTCGAAGACCACGCGCGGATTGGGTTCCGGTGACAGGGGCAGACTCTCGGAAGCCCACGAGATGTTGTACTGGTACGCGCACGGGTACCCGGTGTCGCAGGCCCCATAGAGCCGGGTGCCCTCCACGCCGAGCTGCAACGACTCGATCCGCGTCAGGTGCCCCACCTGCCGGGCGGCGATCTGGTCCACCGAGATGCCGAGGTGCAACCGGGCCCCCAGCGTCTTCCACGCGTGGCAGCCCGTCAGGAACGTCGCGCCCGAGCGCGCATGGTCGCCCGGACCATCGCCCCAGTTGTTTGCCGCGTCGTGGGCGAGGTGGGTCACCACCTGGAACCGCGACTTGAGCGACTGCATCGGCTCGAACGTCTCGTTCAACTCGTACCCGACACCCTCGCCCTTGGGCTGCCAGCGGGCGTAGTTCGAACCGTTGGCGAAAGCGATGAAGCCCATCCGCAGCGGCATGCCGCCGCGGGTTGTCGCCAGAGGAAGCGCCTCCGTCGACGCCAACACCCGGCCTGCCGGCCGCAACGATTCCAGCGTAGGAAACGCCACGCACACTCCCAATCCCCGCAGGAAGCCCCGTCGACTCGTCATCACGCGCGTGCTCATGGTCTGGTTCCGTTCTGGTTTGCCGGTGAAATCGTGGAAGGAACTGGAAGGCCAACCTCCGCCGTCACGGCGTTGGTCGGCATCGGACGCCGCTTGGGTGGCCGCCGCTTCTCCGGCGGTGGGATCGCCGGGACCGCCAGTCGTGGCGCATCCTTGGAACCGCCTTCATCGCCCCGTCGCATCTGGAACGCCGGACTCTCGATGACTCCGGCCAACAGCGTGGAAAACTTCCCTCCATCCGCCAGCAGTGACCTGACGATGGCGTCCACCGCCGGGGCATCGGCGGGATCAAGGCCACGCCCGAGCGCGTAGGTCATCAGCTTCTCGGTCGCCCCGCGGTAGAACCGACCCTTTCGCGCCGCGAACAACGATCTCAAGTCGTCGATCCCCGACAGGGCTTCCCCGGTCACCGCCTTCTCCCGGGTCTCGATCGGCACGCCGTTCTCCATGTCCCGCCACCGGCCGATCAGGTCGTAGTTCTCGAGCACGACCCCAATGGGATCAAAATGCGCGTGGCACGACGCGCAGGACTTGTTCTCGCGATGGATGGCGAGCTGCTCCCGGACGGTCCTGGGAGTCACGCCGCCCGCATTGGCGTCATCGAGGGCGGGGACGTCCGCAGGCGGCGGCGGGGGTTCGATGCCGAGCAGGTTCTCGAGCACGAAGAGACCACGCTTCACCGGGGACGTCCGGTTCGGATTCGACGTCGCCACGAGGAAACTGCCGTGGGTCAGCAGGCCACCGCGATGCGAGCCGGGGGCGAACGCCACCTTCTGGAAGGTCGCGCCCGCGACGTTCGTCAGCCCGTAGAATTCGGCCAGCGGGCGGTTGAGGAAGGAATAGTCCGCGGTCACCAGCTCGATGAGGTCCCGATCCTCACGGGCGATGTGTTCGAAGAGCATCTCGGTCTCGCGCTTCATCGCACCGCGGACCGGGGCCAGCATCTCGTCCTTGGAGATCGCGGTCATCAGGACGTTGCGCGTCCGCAACCATTGCCCCGGGAAGTCCTCGAAGAACCGCTCCGACTTCCGGTCGGCGAGCATCCGCTTCACCTGCGCGCGCAGGTTGCTCCGGAGGCGTCCCTCGCCCGCGAGTCGCAGCAGTTCGTCGTCGGGAATGCTCAGCCACATCAGGGAGGAAAGCCGCGAGGCCAGCGCGTACTCGTCCAGCAGGTGGATGGACTTCGGATCGTCCGGGCGCGGCTGGGTCTCGGCACGATAGAAGAACCTCGGCGACGTCAGGATCGCCGTGATCGCCTGTCCGATCCCGCGCTCGAACACCGGCTGGCTGCGGGCGATCGCCACAAGACCGTCGACCGTCGCCGCGTCCACCGGCCGTCGGAAGGCGCGGGTCGCCACCCGCTCGAGGATCTCCCGCGCGTAGGCTTCGCGGCCCGCGGCATCTGCCGGCGCGGCCCCGCGTGCGAAGAGACGGCGGTGTGGCTCGGAGAACGCGGCATGTTCCGCTCCCAGCGGACCGGTCACCACCACCTGCGAGCGCAGTTCAAGGTGGTTGGTCCGACCCTTTAAGTCCGGTTTCCGGGGATCGGTGGTGAACACCAGCGGATGCGTCCCCGCCGCGAGCTCAACCGTGTTCGTGAAGCGATACCGCTTGTAGCCACCGATCTCCACCAGGTCGCGCGCGAGTGCCTGCTCTCCGATGCGCAACTGGAAGTCGTAGGCACCCCCAAAGTCCTGCCACCCGCCCAACGTGAATTGGACATCCACCCGATACCGACCAGCCTTCGGCGCCACGAAATCCACGGCATGGGACGTCGTGGCATCGACCTTGGAACGACTGGCCTTCACCGCGGCCCCCAGCTGTTGCTCGGGTTCACGCGGCGCCTCCTGGATCACGCGACCGGTGATGAACTCCGCGAGATCAAAATACTTTTCCAACAAACCCACCGACACACTCTGGAAATCCCCATTGTTGTCGAAGCCGTAGGCGGTGTCGTCCGGCGGCAGACGGTCCCGCAAGCGCAACACCGCTCCCGCCCCGTCACTGCTGTAGCTCTGCTCGGCCGCCAGGTCCGCACCAAACAGGTCCTGCACCGAGTTCTCGTACTCCACCCGGTTCAGGCGCCGGATGGTGACCCGTCCCGGATCCGGCCTCGTGGCCTCCACGGCGAACACATCGCGCAGGATCCAGTCCGTGATGGCCTGGCGCTCGGCCTCCGTGGGCATGTCGGCTCCGGCCGGTGGCATGAACTCGTGGCGGACGATCTTCCACGCCTTCTCCCATTCGCGCTGGTGCACGGCACGGGCACCCGATCCCAGCAACGCCTCGAGATCCACGCCTCCCTTGCGTGTGCCGTCGCCGTGGCATTCGAAGCAATACTTCCGGATCAGGTCCGAACCGTCTCCAGAAGCAGCGTGGATCGGGCCTGTCGCCAGCCCAAACAGGGCGACCATGCTGGCGCCCAAGGCAGAGCCGCACGCGCGTTCGAACAGGGATCTCAAGGGAGAAGGCACTGGTCGAACCTTATCCTCGGAGCCAGAGCTCCCACAAGCCCGGGCTCCGGGGTCTCCTCACCCCTTCGCCCCACACGCCAGCAGGGTCTCGAAGTGCGGCGGCTGTTCCTCGCGTGCCACCACGCTGATCTCGATGGCCCCGAAACCTGCACCTTCCAGCCACCGATGCAGGTCGGCCTCGGCAAAGCCCAGCCACGCGTCACCATACAATTCCCGCGCCTGCACGAACCGATGGCTCACCAGGTCCAGGATCAACACCTGCCCGCCCGGCCGCAGGATCCGATGCGCCGAGACGAGTGCCTTCTCCGGATCCACCGCGTGATGCAACGCCTGGCTCAACACCACGAGGTCCACGCTCCCCGGTTCGATCGGCGGATCCACGATGTCGCCCAACCGGAATTCCAGGTTCTTCAACCCATTCTTCCGCGCCTTGCGCGCCCCGAACTCCACCATCTTCTCGCTGTTGTCGACGGCGATCACCGTGCGGCAACGCAACGCCAGCAACTCCGAGATCAATCCCTCCCCCGACCCCAGGTCCGCGACGTCCACCGGCGGCAACATCCGCAGCAGCAGATGCCCGAAGGCCTGCCATGAACGTCCCGGCCCGTAGCTCCGGTCGAACCGCCCTGCCACCTGGTTGAACGACACCTGCGCCTGCTCCTCGCGTCGGGCCAGGACCCGCTTCAGGTTCACCGTGTCCGCCGCCTGCTCCGGCAACTCATGCGCTCCGCGCAAGGCCAGCAGCAGGAATTCCCGCGCGTGCGCGTCCGCATCCGGATTCAACCGGTAGAAGGTCCGGCGGCCATCGCGACGCGATACCAGCAACCCGGTCTCCGCCAGCAATCCGAGGTGGGTCGAGATCCGCGACTGCCCCAGCCGCGTCACCTCCTGGAGTTCGTTCACCGAGAGTTCGTCCTTCTCCAGCAGCGCCAGGATGCGCAACCGCGTGGGGTCCGCCAGGGCCCGCAGGGATTTCAGTGTCGCTGACATGTTGTGTGTCTTTTCCGGTTACCGCGTTGCCCCCAGCCCTTCCACCCGCGGATCCGAGACCGCCTCGAACCCGCCCGCACCCCGACGTCCCACCGCCTGGGTTGCCCCCAGCGCCCCCACCCAATCGACCGTGTGCCCACGCGACCGCAACGCCACCGCCATCGTCTCCCCCCACGAGCGCTCCAGACGCACCACGTCCGGTCGCCACTGGTGATGGAAGCGCTTTCCCGCGACCGCCTCCCTCGGACTCCGTCCAAAGTCCACCACCCGCACGATCGCCAGCAACGTCTGGCTGATGATGGTCGGCCCGCCCGCCGCACCCACCGACAACACCGGCTTGCCGTCCTTCAACACGATGGTCGGGCTCATGCTCGACAACGGCCGCTTCCGCGCTTCCACCGCGTTGGCATCGGCCCCGACCAATCCGAAGAAATTCGGGACGCCGGGTTGCGCCACGAAGTCATCCATCTGGTTGTTCAGCACCAGGCCCGTTCCCGAAACCACCACCTTCGAACCGAAGCTCGTGTTCACCGTGGCCGTGCACGCCACCCAGTTGCCCTCGGCATCCGCCGTGGAGAAGTGCGTCGTGTGACGATGCCGCTCTCGCTCGAAGAGATCCTCCGAGGCCGCCGGCGGCGCGCCCGCACCACCCACCCACCCGGCGTGCCGGGGATCAATCCGCGCCGCCAGCAACCGACCGTACTCCTCCGAGATCAATCCCCGCGGAACCCGCGCGAAGTCCGGATCACCCAACCAATGCGCCCGGTCCGCGAACGCCAGCTTCATCGCTTCCGTGACCACATGCACGAAGTCCACCGAGTCCTCCCCCATCGCCCGCAGGTCGAAATGCTCGAGGATGTTCAGGATCTCGCCCACGTGCACTCCGCCTGAACTCGGAGGAGGGAAGCCCACGATGCGATGGCCCCGGTACCGCGTTTCCAGCGGCGCCCGCAACCGCGGGACATACGCCGCGAAATCCGACGCCTCCATCACCCCGCCCGTCCGCGCCATGTCGGCCTGCACCGTCCGCGGAAACTCCCCGCCGTAGAACGCTCCCACGCCACCTTCCGCCAACCGCCGATAGAACCGTCCCAGCTCCGGCTGCTTCAAAATCCACGACGTCCCTTCCGCCGGGATCCGCCAGATCCGACGGAACTCCGCGAAGGCCGGCGCCTCCGCCGTAGCCCAGCCGATGTCCCGCAACGTCTCCTGCACCCGCCCTCGATATCCACGCGGCGGTTCGAACCCGGATTCCGCCGCACGCGCCGCGCCCTCCAGAAGGCGGCGCAGCGGCAATCGTCCGTAATTGGTGGAAACATGCGCCAACGCCGCCAACTCCCCGGGCACGCCCGCCGCCAAGGGACCATCCTGGCTCAACCGCGCCTCCGCCTTGCCGTCCTTCAGGAACATGTCCCGCGTCGCCCGCGCCGGCGCCATCTCGCGGCCATCCACCGCGATCGTCCTTCCATCCGCCAGGTGCACGAGGAAGAAGCAGCCACCGCCCAAACCCGAGTTGTGGCCATCCACAACCCCCAGCATCAACGCGCTCGCCACCGCCGCATCCACCGCATTCCCACCCGCCGCCAGCGCTTCCAGTCCCGCCTTCGTCGCCAGCGGATGCACCGTCGCCACCGCTCCCCGAGGATCCCCCGCCTGCACGCCAACCACCAACCCCAGCACCATCCCCAACCCAAGCACCCAACGCCCCCACCTTCCCCGGAACGGGGCGGCGATGTCCTCATCGCCCCGCTCCCGAAGCCCCACCCGTAGACACCACCCATCCCAAACCAACCACCCCGCGTTGCGGTGACCAGGGGACCGTGTCCAAACACGCTCCCCTCGCAACCCCATCAAAAAAGGCCGTTGACCGCGCACCGATCGTTCCTATCATCGCATCCTGATACGTCAATACGTAGCACGCACGAGATTCAACATCTTCTATTCAGCAGCCGCATGAGCAACCGATTCATCTTCTCTTCCGAGTCCGTCGGCGAAGGTCATCCCGACAAGGTGGCCGATACCATCTCCGATGCCGTCCTCGACGCTTGCCTCAGCATCGACAAGACCAGCCGTGTCGCCTGCGAGACCTACGTGAAGTCCAACATCGCCATCGTCGGCGGTGAGATCACCATTCCCAAGATCGGCTTCCGTAACCCGACCGACGTCGTCGACGTCGTGTCCATCACCCGCCAGGCCATCCGGGACATCGGTTACGTCAACGACGACGACGTCTTCCATGCCGACAAGGTGTTCGTGAACGTCATCCTGACCGGCCAATCCCCCGACATCGCCCAGGGCGTCGATGCCAAGGCCGCCAAGGGCAAGAAGAAGGCCGAACAGGGCGCCGGCGACCAGGGCCTGATGTTCGGTTATGCCTCCGACGAGACCCCCGAGCTGATGCCCGCGCCGATCATGTTCGCGCACCGCCTCGGCCGTAAGCTCACCCAGATCCGCAAGGCCGGGAAGGCCGCCAAGTGGCTCCGCCCCGATGCCAAGTCGCAGGTCTCCGTCGTGTACGAGGACAACAAGCCTGTCGCGATCTCCAACGTCGTCATCTCCACGCAGCACGCTGCCGACGTCGACCACAAGACCATCGAGGAATTCTGCATCGAGGAAGTGATCAAGAAGGTCCTGCCCAAGGACCTCCTGACCAAGGACACGATGTTCCTCATCAACCCCACCGGCCGCTTCGTCGTCGGTGGACCCCAGGGCGACACCGGCCTCACCGGCCGCAAGATCATCGTCGACAGCTACGGCGGTTACGGCCGTCACGGCGGTGGCGCCTTCTCCGGCAAGGATCCTTCGAAGGTCGACCGTTCCGCCGCCTACATGGGCCGCTACGTCGCCAAGAACATCGTGGCCGCCGGCCTCGCTGCCCGCGCCGAGATCCAGTTCGCCTACGCCATCGGTTATCCCGACCCCGTCAGCGTGTACGTCAACACCTTCGGCACGGCCAAGGGTGGACTCACCGACGCGGCCATCACCGAAGCCGTCGAGAAGGTGTTCAGCTTCAAGCCCGCGGACATCGTCAAGCAGCTCAACCTGCTCCGCCCGATCTACTCCAAGACCACCAACTACGGCCACTTCGGCAAGGAAGACGCCGACCTCACCTGGGAAAAGACCGACAAGGTCAAGGCCCTCCTGAAGGCGCTGTAAGTCGAAGTTTGCCAGTCGCCAGTCACCAGTTCCCAGAGGGGCGTTACCGCCCCTTTGGAGCTGGCGGCGGGAAGGGAGCTCGTTTGGGATACTCGTCCTGCGAAAACCTCGAGGTTTGGAAGCGCGCCTGCGACCTGGCTGTCACGATCTGTCGTGAGTCGGCGGGAGTCCGCCAGTTTGCGCTCCGGACGCAGATCCAACGGTCTGCAATTTCCATTCCGTCCAATATCGCGGAGGGCTCCGAACGCGACAGCGCGGCAGACTTCATCCGTTTCCTGCGCATCGCGAAAGGTTCCACGGCGGAACTGCGAACCCAGCTCCTCATCGCAAGACGACTCGACCAGTGGGAACAGGATGCCTTTATCCTGGCCGACCGCGAAGCTCGCGAAATCAACGCCATGATCCAGGGTCTGATCCGTTTTCTGACGACCAACTCCGCATCACTCAAGGACGCAAGTCCTGCCGACGAGACCTCGCTCACCGATCCAAGAACCATTTCAAACACTCAATACTGAACCAGGACCAGCCGCTGTCCCCTGTCTGGGAACTGGCGTCTGGAAACTGGAAACTTCCGCCCTATATGCCTGCCAAACCATCCAAGAAATCCGCCACCGCCGCCGTTCCGGCCCACGACGAAACCACCCTCACCAGCCTCCGCGCCTTCGCCGCGCAGACGCCGGCGGGCAAGGATTACATTGTCCGCGACTTCTCCCTCGCTGAATGGGGACGCAAGGAGATCGCGGTCGCCGAGCATGAAATGCCCGGCCTGATGTCCGTCCGGAAGAAGTACGCCAGGAAGAAGCCCCTCAAGGGCGTGCGCGTCACCGGATCCCTGCACATGACCATCCAGACCGCCGTCCTCATCGAGACCCTCGTGGACCTCGGTGCGAACGTCCGCTGGGCTTCGTGCAACATCTTCTCCACCCAGGACCACGCCGCCTCCGCCATCGCGGCGACCGGCACCCCCGTGTTCGCCTGGAAGGGCGAGACCCTCGAGGAGTACTGGGAACTGACCCTCAAGGCCGTCCTCTTCCCCGGCGACCAAGGCCCTGAGCTCGTCGTCGACGACGGCGGCGACGTCACCCTGCTCATCCACAAGGGCTATGAACTCGAGAACGGGTCGAACTGGGTGAACACTCCCTCCGGCAGCCACGAGGAACAGGTCATCAAGAACCTCCTCAAGCGCGTCGCCGCCGAGAAGCCCGGCATCTGGACCAAGATCGTCAAGGACTGGAAGGGCGTCTCCGAGGAGACCACCACCGGCGTCCATCGCCTCTACCAGCTCGCCGAACAGGGCAAGCTCCTCGTTCCCGCCATCAACGTGAACGACTCCGTCACCAAGTCGAAGTTCGACAACCTCTACGGCTGCCGCGAATCCCTCGCCGACGGCCTCAAGCGCGCCACCGACGTCATGATCGCCGGCAAGGTCGCCGTCGTCTGCGGCTACGGTGATGTCGGCAAGGGCTCCGCCCATTCGCTCCGCGCCTACGGTGCCCGGGTCATCGTCACCGAGATCGACCCCATCAACGCCCTCCAGGCCGCGATGGAAGGCTTCGAGGTCAACACCATCGAAAGCTCCCTCGGCGTCGCCGACATCTACGTCACCACCACCGGCAACTGCGACATCATCACCGTCGAGCACATGCTCGCGATGAAGGATCAGGCCATCGTCTGCAACATCGGCCACTTCGATAACGAGATCCAGGTCGACGCCCTCAAGAAGACCAAGGGCGCCACCATCGAGAACATCAAGCCGCAGTACGACCGCTACCACCTCCCCGGCAACAAGAGCATCTACATGCTCGCCGAAGGCCGCCTCGTGAACCTCGGATGCGCCACCGGCCATCCCTCGTTCGTCATGTCCAACTCGTTCACCAACCAGACCCTCGCCCAGCTCGACCTCTGGCAGAACAAGGACAAGTACGAGAAGACCGTCTATCGCCTCCCCAAGAAGCTCGACGAGGAGGTCGCCCGCCTGCACCTCGAGAAGATCGGCGTCGTGCTGACCAAGCTCACCAAGAAGCAGGCCGCCTACCTCGGCGTCTCCGCCGACGGCCCCTACAAGCCCGAGCACTACCGCTACTGAGCCATCCCGCTCCCACAAAGGCCGCCCGATCCCCGGATCGGGCGGCCTTTTCCGTGATTTCAATCCGTAGCAGACGAGGTCACGAGGCAACCCTGCCCCACCGACCCAAAATCTGTGGAATCCGTGAAATCTGCGGCTGCCCCACCCTCCACCATCCACCCTCCATCCGTGAACTCCGTGGTCAAAACAACTGCGGTTTTCAGGACGGCATTTCCGGGTGACAGGCACCCGGTTTCCAACGCCATCGGCGTTGAGGCCCCCAGCCCAGGGTTGGTCCGAGGAACGAGGACAACCCTGGGAACGCCCATCGATGCGGGATCCAACCGCAACGCGGTTGTGGCCATGATGCCATGGAATACCCGGGCTGGCGCGATGGTCAGGATCGGAGGGGCCACAACCGCGTTGCGGTTGGCTTCGGACGGACCCCACTCGATCCCGCCGGGTGAGGGCACCGAGTGGGAGTTTCAAGTTTTCAGGGGGAGTTCGGAGCTTTCAGTTTCAAGTCCCCAGTTCCTTGGTGACTGGGATCTCACTCTTCAAACTTGAAACTTCAAACTTCGAACTCCCCACCACAATCTCCCCACGATGTCGTTTTCATTCCGGTTCCTGGGAACCGGCACCTCCCAGGGCGTGCCGATCATCGGGAAGACCTATCCCCCGGAGTACCTGGCCAATCCGCGCAACCACCGGCTCCGCGCCTCCATCTACGTCGAGACACCCACAACCCGCTGCCTCGTCGACACCACGCCCGACTTCCGCACCCAGATGCTCCGCGAAGGCCTCGGCTTCCTCGACGCCCTCCTCGTCACCCACGCCCACGCCGACCACATCATGGGCATGGACGACTGCCGGCGCGTCTGTGACCTGCGCGGCTCCGCCCTCCCCATCTACGCCTCCGCCGCCACCTTCCATTCCCTCCGGCGCGTCTACGAGTACGCCTTCGACGGCCGCCCCATTCCCAAGTCCTACTTCCACCCCGAACCCCACGAGATCACCGGGCCGTTCACCATCGGCGACCTCCACGTCGAAGCCTTCCCCCTTCCCCACGGACGCATCGAAACCCTCGGGTTCGTCTTCCGTCATGGTCCGGCGCGCTTCGCCTACTTCAGCGACTGCAAGGAGGTCACCGACGAAGCCATCGCCGCCGCCCGTGGTGCCGAGGTGGTCGTGCTCGACGCCCTGCGCCGCGATCCGCACCCGACCCACATGTGCCTCGACGAAGCCCTCACGGTCGCCCGCCGCATCAGGGCCGGACGCACCTACTTCACCCACCTGACCCACGATTACGACCACGACCGCGATCAGGCCGAGATGCCCACCGGTGTCTTCCTCGCCTACGACGGACTCCGCGTGGATGTGGCATGAAACCGACGACGCCTTCCCACGAAGAACTCGCCAGCCGTCCGCTCGACTACCGCTTCGCGGCATGGCTCGTGCGCATCTTCGCCCGGTGCTACTTCCGGCTCCGCGTCGTCGGTGCCCACCACGTGCCACTCGTCGGCCCTGCCGTCCTCGCCTCCAATCACGTCAGCTACCTCGACCCGCCCCTGGTCGGATGCGTCCTCCCCCGCCGCATCCATTCCCTCGCCCGCAAATCCCTCTTTGATTCTGCCCTCCTTGGCTTCGTGATCCGCCGCCTCCAGGCCGTTCCTGTGGATCGCGACGGCGGTGGCGGTGCCGGTCTCAAGGCCATCCTCGACCGCCTCAGCGCCGGTGGAACCATCCTGCTGTTCCCCGAGGGCACCCGATCCCCGGACGGCGAGGTCAAGACTGCCCGCGCCGGCATCGGTCTCACCGTCATCAAGACGGACGCCCCCGTCATCCCCGTCCGCATCGTGGGTGCCTACGAAGCCATGGGCCGACACCACCGCTTCCCCCGCCCGCGCCCCATCACGATCGTCTTCGGTGCCCCCCTGACCTTCGCCGCCCTCCGCACCGAAGCCGCGACCTGCGACAAGGCCCGCCTCAAGGAAATCTACCAGCAGGTCGCCGACGAACTCATGGACGCCGTCCGCAAACTCCAGCCCTGACGTGGGGGAGAACTGGAAGTTTCAGGGTTCAAGTTAGAAGCGCCCTCCGGACGTAGCAGACGAGGTTACGAGGCTGTGGATGAGGATCTCTCAATCATCAGCCTCCAGTTCCCAGTTCCCCTGCCTCCTGACGTCGGCAGCTACGTTCGACCTAGCAGACGAGGAAACGAGGCTGGGTAGGAAGTATTGAGGTCCCAGTTGCCAGAAGTGGAAACCGTAGGCCGCGAGGGTATGAAGACCGGGATGGCATTGGGTCAACTCAGCGGCCCCCTTCTTGCGAGTTCTTGCGTTTCTTGCGGCAAAACACCGGCTTCCTTTGAGCCGCAAGAATCGCAAGAGGACGCAAGATTCATGAAGGCTTGAGCGTGAAACCTCCGCCTGCTCCCTCGGCGATCTCCGCGTCTCTGCGTGAAACAACGCCCATGATCCTTCGGGCCTTCGCGTGATCAACTCTCCTGCCCGCAGCCTCTGCTCCCCCAAGTTTCCGATTGCCGCTCCCTGCCAAGCCCGGGAAGGTTTGGCCACTCTCATGAAGATCTCGCGTTTCACCCTGCCGTGCGCCGTCGCTGCGGCGGCCTCGGTTGTCTTCGCCGCCGGCGTTGGCTACGACAACACCCCCCAGATCCCCGGCCAGCCGTGGAAGGTCCACGACAAGGCCCGGCCCAACCCGCCCATCATCACCCCGGCGGAGACCTTCAGCCACATGGCGCCGGCCCCGTCCGATGCCAAGGTCCTGTTCGACGGCAAGAGCCTCGCGGCCTGGAAGAGCGGCAACAATGACGCCAAGTGGAAGGTCGAGAACGGCTACTTCGAGGTCGTGAAGGGCACCGGCGACATCGAAACACGCGACAAGTTCAAGGACTTCCAGTTGCACATCGAATGGTCCGCACCCAACCCGCCCAAGGGCGAAAGCCAGGGCCGCGGCAACTCCGGCGTGTTCCTCCATGGCCGGTACGAGGTCCAGGTCCTCGACGTCTACAACAACAAGACCTATGCCGATGGACAGGCTGGCGGCCTCTACGGCAGCTGGCCGCCGCTCGTCAACGCCATGAAGAAGCCCGGCGAATGGAACAGCTACGACATCATCTTCGAGGGCCCGCGCTTCGATGACGCCGGCAATGTCACCCGCAAGGCCTCCGTCACCGTCCTCCACAACGGCGCCGTGCTTCATCACCGCCAGGAGTTCATCGGACCCAGCGGCCACCAGAACGTGCCCAAGTACGTGAAGTACGACGGCACCGGTCCCATCCGCCTCCAGGACCACGGCGATCCCGTCCGCTTCCGCAACATCTGGATCCGCGACATCGGCACCTACGATCGTCCCGAGAACTGAAGCAGCCTTCGATCCGGGGAGGCGACGTCCGTGTCGCCCTCCCGGCAGCCCCTTCAAACGCGATGCCACCATGACATCCCGCTTCTGGTGGACGTCCGCCCTCCTCGCCGGCATCGCCTGCGTGGCCTTTGTCCTCTGGCAAACCTTCAACACCCCCCTCGGCTTCGCCGCCCAGCAGGTCACGCTCACCAACGGCACCGTCCTCCGGCTCGTTTCCGTCCAGTACGGCAAGACCCACGTCGATCCCTTCAACCCACCGTGGAAGCAGTGGATGTCGCGCCTCCCGGAACCCTGGACCCGAAAGCTGAAACTCAACCTGCCCGCCAACCTCAACACCTCCGGCTCCAACGCCGTCCTGAGCGTCTGGCTCACCTCCTCGAAGGCTCCCGCCAACGCGAACCAACAATCGTTCGGCGTCCTCGTGGGCGACGACGCCGGCAACTTCGCTGGCTCCAGCAGCGGGTTCGGCTCCGCCACCGGAAAAGCCCCCGGCATCGCGCACTACGAGGGCCACCGCATGTCCGTGTTCCCACGCCGTTCCCCGGAACTGCGCATCCGCATCTACGACAGCCCCTGGGGCCAGGGAAAATTCCTTCATGAGTTCCGCATCCGGAACCCAGGCCTTGTTCCCCGTGACGAAACCCTGCGCCTGCGCCCCTGCCCTATCCATCGAGGAACGGGGGGCAGAGCAATTCATGACCGCGGTGGAATCAGCCGTCGCTGCCGTAACCTCCGCTCCAACGCGGTGGCGTGTCATCGAGGCGCCCGACATCCGTCGTTACGTCATCACCCGGTTTCCCTACGTCGCCGCAAGCCCGGACAGCAAAAGGCCGTTGGACCTGGTGGGCACCATTCTCCGGGATTGAGCCTTCAAACCTGGAAGCGGGAACCGCCTTTTCAGGACCCAGGTGAGCCCTTGACGGTGCGTACGCTTTCACGGACGTTTTTCTCCATGATCTCTCTGCCGGTCACTCAGGCACGGGCCAGACTTTACCAGCTTCTGGACGAGACCGCGTCATCCCACGAACCGATCCACATCACCGGAAAACGTTCCAACGCCGTCCTCGTCTCCGAAGACGACTGGCGAAGCATCCAGGAGACCCTGTTCCTCCTCTCCATTCCCGGCATGCGGGAATCCATCCGCGAAGGGCTGGCCACGCCCCTCAGCAAAACTTCCTCCTCTCCAGGCTGGTGAGCTGGTCGATCGTCTTTACCAAGCAGGCCCAGAAGGACGCGAAGAAGCTGGCTTCCTCCAACCTGCGACCGCAGGCACAACGCCTTCTGGACGTCCTCGCCGCGGACCCATTCCAGAATCCGCCACCCTTCGAAAAGCTGTTGGGGGATCTCGAAGGCGCCTACTCACGCCGGATCAACATCCAACATCGCCTGGTTTACCAGGTCTACCCCACGGAACGGACCGTGAAGGTGCTTCGGATGTAGCAGACGACGTCAGGAGGCTGTGGAAGGAGCCCCAATCTTTGGACTCGAGTTCCAAGCCTTCATCACTGCCTCGTTACCTCGTCAGCTACCCCTCCCGCATCTCGCCAACGTCAAGAGGCTGGTTCCGGCCATGGCAGACAACGCAGGGCTTCAAACTTGAATCTGAAATCTTGAATCTCCCCCCATCGTGCCTCGCATCCGACTCCAGGGAATCAGCAAACGCTTCGGCGCCGTCCATGCGGTGCAGGACCTCGCCATCGACGTCGCCACGGGCACGCATCATCTCCTCGTCGGTCCCTCCGGCAGTGGCAAGTCCACCACGCTCCGCCTCATCGCCGGCCTCGAATCCCCCGATGCCGGTCGGATCCTCCTCGACGACGCCGACGTCACCCGACTCCCACCCGAGGAACGTCCCTGCGGGTGGGTCGCTCAATCTCCGGGACTCCTTCCGCACCTGACGCTGGTCGAACAGCTCGAACTTCCCCTCCGCCTCCAGGGCATCGACCGCCACGAACGTCGCGCCCGTGCCGAGGTGATGGCGGATCGACTCAACCTCCGCCCGCGACTCCATCACCTCCCCACCGCCCTCTCCGGCGGTGAGGCGGCGCGCACCGCCCTCGGTCGCGCCCTCATCCTCCAACCCCGACTCGTCCTCCTCGACGAACCCTTCGCCCACCTCGATCCCACCCTGCGCCGCGACCTGCGCGGACTCCTTCGCGATCTCCAGCGCGACTTCGACCTGACCCTTCTCCACGTCACGCACCATCCGGCCGATCTCATCGCGGGAGCCGACCACCTCACCGTCATCGAAAGCGGCCGCCTGCTCCAATCCGGCCGTCCCCTCGAACTCTACCGCCAACCCCGCACGCCCTGGCTTGCCGATCTCACCGGCGACTCGCCGATCTGGCGCTGCCCCTCCGGCGAATGGTCCCGGAACCTCGTCCACCTCCCACCTGAGACGGCGCCGTGTCCCACTCGATCCATCCTCGGTCTCCGACCCGAACAATTGTCCCTGACACCCGAACGTCCCACCGGCACCTGCATCGGCCCCGTGCGCATCGGCCGCATCACGCCCGTCGGACCCCGCACGTGGATCGAAGTCCACTGGGGCCATGCCCAACGTCTCGAAATCCCGGTCCCGCCCCACGCGGACCACGGATCCGAAGGCGACCATTCCTGGATCCAATGGAACGTTGAGGACGCCCTCTGGTTCCACTCCCACGGCTCGTGACTTTGGGGCAATGGGGTCGCGTCTATACATTTTACATTTCGGCCCCTGGCGGCCGGAGCACCGGCAAATGTATAATTTATAGACGCGACCCCATTGCCTTGCGATTCGCGTTCCAGAAAGCCGGGGCTTCAGGCCCGGAGGGCCGAAAGACAGTAGCCCACGGCGTGAGCCGTGGGTGGACGTGGGTTATGGATCCCAGCCCCAGCGGGGCGACAGAATCCACTCCTGCCGGAATCTTTCGCCCCTCCGGGGCTGCACCCCTTCCGCGCGACAACCCACGGCTGACACCGTAAGCTACCCTCTGTCGGTGCTCCGCACCTGGATGCGGCACGTTTGCAAGTTCGCGCCAGAATCCCTTCCGTGGAAAAGCAACCCGAGATGGCCTGATTCGATCCCGTTCGACCTCGACGGTTGAAGCCGTGCGACGCTTCGGGAAACCTCCCCACATGCTCCGACCCCGGAAGAAGTACACGGTCTACGACCTCCAGCAGCTGAAGGGCAAACGCTGCCTCACGCACATCCACGTCAAATCCCCGGACGAAGCCGCCGCTGCCGAGGCCGCCGGAGTCGACCTGATGTCGTGCAGCTTTGATTCCCCGGAGAGCCAGGCCCGCCTGCCGCGCCTCGTCGAGGCCGCACCCAACAGCTTCCTTTCCGCAGCCACCCCGCACGGGCTCGCTTCTCCCGAGGAGGCCATCCGCGTCGCCTTCCGCGCCCTCGAAGCCGGGGCCAGCTCCGTCTATTGCTCCGCCAGTCCCTTCATCATCGAGGCCATGGCCCGTGAGGGCATCCCGGTGGTCGGCCATCTGGGATTGGTCCCACGCCATGTCACCTGGACCGGTTACCGGGCGATCGGCAAGACCGAGGCGGAAGCCCGCCTGCTGTTCGATCGCATGAAAACCCTCGAAGCCGCCGGGGCCTACGCCGCCGAACTCGAGTGCGTTCCCCACAACCTCGCGCGTTTCCTCTCCTCCCAGACCCGCATGCTCCTCATGTCGCTGGGCTCCGGGACCGGTTGCGACACGCAGTTCCTCTTCTCCTGCGACATCCTCGGCGACTACGAAGAGCGCCTCCCACGCCACGCCAAGGCCTACCGCAACTTCCTCGAGGAACATCGGCGCCTCCAACGCGAACGCGTCGCCGCCTTCAGCGAATACATCGCCGATGTGCGCGAAGGCCGCTTCCCCGGCCCCGCGAACCTGATCGAGATGGACGAAACCACCCTCCAGAAGGTCGTCGCCGGGCTTGGGCAAGGGAGTCCTCAATTTCCAGGCTGAAATCTTAGATCTCCCTTCCAACTTCAAACTTTCCCCCATCCCACGCCCCCGGCATCCTCGCCTCCATGTTCCCCGCCTGCGTCTCGCGCCGTGCGCCAGCCCTGCTGGCATTCCTGGCCTGCCTCCTGTTCAGCGCCTGTTCCACCCAACCACCCGCTGCCACCCTCCAGCGCACGCGGTCCGAATCCTTCGGAAAGCTCCCGGACGGCCGTGAGGTCCAGATCCACACCCTCCGCAACAAGTCCGGCATGCAACTCCGGGCGATGGATTACGGCGCCACCATCACCGAGATCCTCGCCCCGGACCGCAACGGGAACTTCGCGAACGTGCTTCTCGGCAAGGACACCCTCCAGCCTTACCTCGGCAGCTTCCCGGGCGCGGCTTCCACCATCGGCCGGTTCGCCAACCGCATCCGCAACGCCCGCTTCACCCTCGACGGCCGCGAGGTGCGCGTGACCGCCAACGCCGGACCACACCACATCCACGGCGGCCGCGAAGGCTTCGCCTCCAAGCTCTGGTCCGCCACCACCGGCTCCGACCGCTCCTCCAGCTTCGTCCGGTTCCAACGCCGTTCCCCCGCCGGCGAGGAAGGCTTCCCCGGCAACCTCGACGTCACCGTCACCTTCACGCTCACCGACGACGGCGAAGTGCGCATGGACTACACCGCCACCACCGACGAGGCCACGGTCGTCAACCTCACCAACCACGCCTACTTCAACCTCGCCGGCTCCGGCGACATCCTCAGCCACCAACTCCAGATCCACGCCGACCGCACCACGGTCGCCGACAAGGATCTCATCCCCACCGGACCCGAGAAGGATGTCACGGGCACCGGGCTCGATTTCCGCCAACCTCACGCCATCGGCGAACGCATCGAGCAGTACCGTCAGGGACCCAACGGGTATGACCACAACTTCGTGCTTCGCGGAACGCCCGGGAAGCTCCGCAGCGCCGCCAAGGCCACCGATCCCGCCTCCGGCCGCGTGATGGAGTGCCTGACCACCGAACCAGGCGTGCAGCTGTACACCGCGCAGCACATCAGCGGCCGTCCGGATGGCTCCGGTGTGTGGCCCCGTCACCCCGCGTTCTGCCTCGAGACCCAGCACCCGCCCGACGCCCCCAACCACCCGCACTTCCCTTCCACGGTGCTGCGCCCCGGCCAGACCTTCCGGTCCACCACCGCCTACCGCTTCTCCACGACGCGCTGAGCGGCTCTCCGGACACCCTCGTCTCCTCGCGATCCCAACATTGAAAGCCCTGCTCGTCCTCCTCTGCGGCTCCCTCCTGGGAGCCGCGGAACCTTCCCCGCAACCCGCCGGATTCACCCTGCCGGTCGTCGACCTCGCCGCGGAGAAGCAGCGCCACATCATCGTCGATCGCGAACCCGGCCAATACCTGGGCCACCCCACCACCGTCCTGCTGGAGGACGGCCGGACGATCCTTTGCGTCTACCCCGAGGGGCATGGGAAGGGGGCCATCCGACTCCGCCGCTCCAGTGATGGCGGCCAGACCTGGTCCGCCAACCTCCCCGTTCCCGCCAACTGGGCCACCTCCCGCGAGACTCCCACCCTCCATCGCGTTGTCGACGCCTCCGGCCGGAAGCGCCTGGTCCTGTTCTCCGGCCTCCATCCCGTGCGGACCGCCCTTTCCGAGGACGACGGCAACCACTGGACCGACCTGATGCCCGCCGGCGACTGGGGTGGGATCGTGGCCATGGGCAGCGTCGAACCGATCCGTGGCCAACCCGGGCATTACCTCGCCCTGTTCCACGACGATGGACGTTTCCAGTTCCCCCGTCCCATCACCACCAAGCCCCCAACCTTCGCCCTCCTGCAGACGCGGTCCTCGGATGGCGGGATCACCTGGTCCTATCCCGAAACCCTCGTTGCCCGCGCCGATATCCACCTCTGCGAACCCGGCCTCGTCCGCTCCCCGGACGGACGCGAACTCGCCGTCCTCCTGCGCGAGAATTCACGCACCCGAAATTCCTGGCTCATCACCTCCCGCGACGAAGGCCGGTCCTGGTCCGAACCCCGCGAACTCCCCGCTGCCCTCACCGGCGACCGGCACGTCGTGAAGTACCTGAAGGACGGACGCCTGTTCATCACCTTCCGCGACATGGCCCGGCAGACCACCACCAAGGGCGATTGGGTCGCGTGGGTTGGAAGCTACGAGGACGTCGTGAAGGGCCGCCAGGGCCAGTACCGCCTGCGACTCGCCGACAACCATCACAACTTCGACTGCGCCTACCCCGGCCTTGAGATCCTGCCCGACGGCACCATCGTCACCATCACCTACGGCCACTGGGACCCCGGCCAACAGCCGTACATCCTCTGCCTCCGCCTCGCCTCCGGCGAACTCGACGCCCGCGCGCGGAACGGCGCCGGCAAAGAATGACTTCGGGGCGGCGATGTCCTCATCGCCGGGGGAAAGACTCTGGATCGGCGACGGGGACGTCGCCACCCCGTCCCTGCGCGGGGAGGCGATGTCCTCATCGCCCTGAAGAAGGCTTCATCAGGCCTCGACCTCATCAAGCGCCCAATCCACGTCCCCGTCCGGCACTGCGCATCCAAACTCCACCTTCCCGACGGCCCGCGCGAGGACGAATTTGATCTCCCCCCCGCTGACCTTCTTGTCGAGCCGCATGGCGGCGAACAACGCCTTCCGCTGGATCGCGCCCAACTTCACCGTCACCGGAAGCCCAGCCCGCTCGAACAACGTCCGCACCCGCTGAACATCCGCCTCCGGCATCCCGAGCAGCCGGGCACTCAGGTGCGACGCCGCCACCTGCCCGATGCTGATGGCCTCGCCGTGCAGGTACTTTCCATACGAGGAGATCGCCTCCAGTCCGTGGCCGATGGTGTGGCCGTAGTTGAGGATGGCCCGGAGACCCGACTCCGTTTCGTCCTGCCCGACCACGTCCGCCTTGGTCGCGCAACACCGGGCCACCACGGCCGCCAGTTCCGCCGGATCCCGCGCCAGCAACCGGTCCATCGAACGTTCCAGCCGACGGAACAGCGCCGGGTCATAGATGATCCCGTACTTGATGATCTCCCCGAACCCCGACCGGTACTCGCGCTCCGGCAACGTTCCCAGCACGTCGAGATCGCACAGGACCAACCGCGGTTGGTGGAAGGCGCCGATCAGGTTCTTCCCGGCGGGCAGGTTCACGCCCACCTTCCCGCCCACCGAACTGTCCACCTGAGCGAGGAGCGTCGTCGGCACCTGCACGAACGGAACACCGCGGAGGTACGTCGCCGCCACGAATCCCGCCAGATCCCCGACCACGCCCCCACCCAGGGCCACCACGAACGACTTCCGCTCCAGCCGCGCCCTCGCGAGCGCATCGTAACACGACGCCACCCCCTTCAGCGCCTTCGCCTTCTCTCCCGCGGGAACCGTGATCAAGAGCGGCTCGAACCCCGCCGCCTTCAGGGAATCCATCGCCGCCGCCGCGTGCAGCGGCCCCACCCGCGCATCCGTGATCACCGCGCACCGGCGCCCGAGCTTCAACCGCGCGCACTCCGCCCCCAACCGCGCCAGCAACCCACCTGCCACCAGGATCCGATACGACCGCTCCGCCAAGGCCACCTGAACCGTACGCATGCCGCGGACACTCCCCCGCACGCCCCACCCCGGACAAGGCCGAACCTCTGGTCGACAGGAGACCAGCGGCCATCGCCCATCCCAGTCCCATGCGTCCCCTTTGTCCCATAAGTCCCATCCGTCCCATCCCCTCCAACACCCACAATCCCCATTCCCCCCAAGGCCTTCCTGCCCCACCGTGGCCCCATGTCATGGACTGAGTGGTACAACGCCCTGCACAAGCCCTCGTGGACCCCGCCCGGGTCCACGATCGGCATGATCTGGAGCATCCTCTACCCGATCCTGTTCGTGAGCGTGGTGTTCGTCGTGGTGCAGGCCATCCGGCGCAAGGTGCCGTGGAAGGTCCTGATTCCATTCGGCGTCAACGTGGTCTCGAACGTGATCTTCACGCCGATCCAGTTCGGTTTGCGGAACCTGGAATGGGCCGCCGTCGACATCCTCGTCGTGTGGGCCAGCATCGTCTGGATGATGGTGGCCATCTGGCCGCATCACCGATGGGTGACGTACGCGCAGGTGCCTTACCTGCTGTGGGTGTCGACCGCCACGGTGTTGCAGCTTTCGATCACCTGGATGAACCGCTGACGCGGATCCATCACTCGCCCAGCAACCGCTTCAGCTCGTCTTCCAGCTTCTGGCCGCGGGCGTTGGTCGAGATCACCACGCCGGTCTTGTCCAACAGGAACATGGCCGGGATGGCCGAGATGGCGTACCGGGTGGAGATCTCATTCTCCCAACCCTTGCCGTCGAAGTGCTGCGGCCACGGCATCTCGTGCTTCGCCGTGAAGTCGATGAGCTTCTGCTTGTCCTTGGCCTGATCGAGCGAGATGCCAACGATCTCGAATCCCTTCGCGTGATACTTGGCATAGGCCTTCTTCACGTTCGGCAACTCGGCGATGCACGGACCGCACCAGGTCGCCCAGAAATCGATCAGCACCACCTTGCCTCGCATCGAGGCCACGTCCACTTCCCGGCCATCCACCGCCGTGAACTTCATCTCGATCGGCTTGGTGAAGCTCTCGGCCACGCGCAGTTCCGACGCCGCCCGTTCCCGGACGCCCACGTTCGGACTGTTGGTCAGCCCCGCCCAGAACCCGACCGCCGCCGGGGTTCCCTGCACGCCACTCGTGCGGACCAGGGACCGGTAGGCGTTCACCGCCGAACGCCCCTCGGGAAACCGCCGGGCCAGATCATCCGCGTGCGCCCGCAGCAGGGCCTCGCGTGCGGCCGGCTCCTTCTTGCTGGAGTTCCGGGAATACTGCAGGTCCGCGAACTTCTCCTGGATCTCCCACGGCACGTCCTTGGCTTCCAGCATCGACTTCTCCAACGCGGCCGCCCGGGGCGCCCACTCCGCCTTGGCCTTCTCGTCCACGATCCAGAATTCCTTCCCCGCCGTCTTGGAGGCTTCGAAGCCTTCCTTGAACCCTGTGATGAACTCGGGCGGCGTCATCAACACGTGCAGGATCCCTTCCCACCGCAACGGATCCTTCGGACTCGACTCCATGAATCCCAGGGCGGCATCGCGCATGCGCTGCATGGCCTTCTCCCGCGCGAGGAAGATTTCAGCGCGGCTCTTTCCGTCGAAAAACCCCTGCGGCTGCGGTCCAAGCGCCAGGTGCGCTTCATCCACTTCCTTGAGCATGACGCGTGCAGCCTCGGAGATCGGCACCGACTTCACCGGCGTCAGGGTGGTGCGCTGGGCAACGGCCAGCGTCGTGGAAAAAGCAAGACCCAGGACGAGAAGGACGGTTTTCATGGGGGATGGCGCGGCGGTGTCGATGCGGAGGTTCAACGCGGTCCGAAGTGCTCCACGAACTCCAGCAAACCGCGGACGCCTTGGTAAAGCGCCCGTCCCGACCGCGCAAGCCCCCGGCTGGGGCATGGCCAACTCCCTGAAGGCCGGGTGCCCTCACCCGGGTCGCCAGATCCCGGTTCCGAGTTCCCAGCTCTGGGATCTGGAATCTGGGGTCTGGAAACTCCCCCTTTGAAGGCCGGGTGCCCTCACCCGGCGACCAGCGGTGGTCGCCAGATCCCAGTTGCCAGTTCCAGCCCTGACGCCGGAGGCGTTTCAGCGGATAGCCCCGGGTTGGCGCGGTAGCGCCTACCCGGGGATTGGATGGTTGGAGGAGACGCACCCCGAAGGCGGTGCGAAGATTCGGGAGGCTGCAACCCCTCCCGGGGGAGGTGCCTCTTGTGGCACCCACGACCCGGGGTTGCTTCGCACCCCGGGCTACCCGCTTCAACGCCTCCGGCGTACCCGGCACGACCACTGACTTCCGGTGCCGACACCCGCGGTGACAAATCTCATCCGGGACACAACAGGATGGAAACCTCCATTCGAGCACCGTCCCTTCGTGGATTCTGTGAAATTCGTGGTCCAGACAAGTGCCGCTTCGAGGCTCAATTCCTCTGCGCGAAAACTTCCCCCTCCATTCCTCAACAACCAAAAACGCGGCGGGAACCTCTCGGTTCCCGCCGCGCCTTGAGTCCTTCGCGAGCCTTACTTCAGGCCGGCCAGGACCGCCTTGATCGCCTCGAAGTTCGGCAGATCCTTCGGGGTCGGCGTCTGCTCGGCGTATTGGACCACGCCATTCTTGTCGACGACGAACGCCGCACGCGCCGAGGTGTCACCCACGCCGGCCAGCATCGGGAAACGCACGCCGTACGCGTCCGTCACCGTCTTGTTCAGGTCGCTGCCGATGCGGATGCCGATCTTGTGCTGCTTGGCCCACGCCTCCTGAGCGAACGGGCTGTCGACGCTGATCGCGATCACATCCGCGCCGAGGCTCGCGTACTGGGAGAGGCCCGAGGTGATGTCGCACATCTCCTGCGTGCAGACGCCGGTGAACGCAAGGGGGAAGAACAGGATGACGGTGTTCTTCTGGCCGAGGTTGGCCGCGAGGGAGACATCCACCAGGCCCGCATCCGTCTTGGACTTGAGCGTGAACGCGGGGGCTTGGGAACCGACAGCAATAGGCATGGTCTAAAAATGATTTTGGTTACGTTGAACTACGAAAACGCGAGCCGCACCGATACAGGTGCGGCTCACCGGTGTCAAATCGCGGCAAGGACCTCGGCCGCGTGTTCCTCGGGCTTCACCTCGGGCCAGATGTGGGCGATGCGTCCCTCGGGATTGATGTGGAACGTCACCCGGAACGTTCCCAGATACTTGCGTCCCATGAAGACCTTCTCACCCCAGACGCCATAGGCCTGCACGAGTTCCTTCTTCTCGTCGGCCAGCAATGGAAACGGCAGGGAGAACTTGTCGGTGAACTTCACGTGCGCCTTCACCGGATCCGTGCTGGCGCCCAGGACCACCGCACCCTTCTTCTGGAACTTCGCGTACGCGTCGCGGAAGGCGCAGGCTTCCTTCGTGCACCCGGGGGTATCGTCCTTCGGGTAGAAATACAGGATCACGTGCTTGCCGCGCAGCGCCGACAACCGCACCACCTGTCCGTCCGTTGCCGGCACCGCGAATTCCGGCGCCACATCGCCCACCTTCAGGGCCAGTTCAACTTTCTTCGCCATGGTCACCGACCGTAACCCTGACCCGCCCATCCGCAATGGGGACGTAGCAGACGAGGTCACGAGGCTGAGGTCGAAGTCTCCAGTTCCCTGACGCCAGTTCCCACATCACTGCCTCGTGACCTCGTCTGCTACCTGGCGATGGTAGCAGACGACGTGAGGAGGCTGAGGTCGAAGTCTCCAGTTCCCAGGCACCAGTTCCCTGACCACTGCCTCGTGACCTCGTCAGCTACCCTCCAAGCCGTTGAAGGCCGGGTGCCCTCACCCGGCGGAGTTCTCGTGGCCTTGCATCGCCGCGTGAGGCGCGCGTCCTACAAAGCCAAAGCCCGATCAATCCCGGCCAGCACGGCCATGCCCGTCCGTTCGGTCATGTTCCACCCGCCATGCCCGTCCACCTGCGCCTTCACGGCGGGCACTGCATTGGCCGGGGCCACCAGGAAACGCGCATACTTCGGAACCAGCATCGGCAGGTCATTGAGGTGATCCCCGGCCGCGAGCGTCTCCTCCGGCCGTATCCCCAGCAACCGCTGCAGCTCACCCAATGCCGTTCCCTTGCTGTAACCCGTATGGCTGAACCGCACGTAGACGTCGTTCCGGACCACCGTCACCTCCGAGCGCGCCCCCGCGAAGGCCAACAACTCCTTCTCGATGGCATCCATCTGCGCGTTGCTGCGTGCGATGGCACACAACGGCGACCATGGATCATCGTAGAAGGTCGCGTCGTACCGCGACTGCAACCCTTCGAGCAGGTCCGGCAATTCGTCCGCCAGTTCCGCGAACAACCGGCTGTGATCCCGGTTGCAGTGCGTGTTCCACGGTTCCACCGGAACGTAATGCCCGCGGTCGTTCTTGAAGATCTCCCGTTCCACCAGCACCAGGTAATCCGGACGCACGCCCACCCGCGACCGTGCCAGCGATTCCATCAGGCTCTGCATCTCGCGTCCGGTGTTGATCACCCATGTCACGCCGGCCGCCTGCAACTCGCCCAGGCGCCGCTCCAGCGCCTCCGGAATCGGCGCGTCGGCAAAATCCTCATGGATCGTTCCGTCAAAGTCCGTGGAAACCAGCTTCAGGATGCCGTCGCGCATTGCCCCCACCCTCGCCCCGGTCCATCCCGGGTTCAAGGAACGATCCAGACCCCCACCCGCCGCGAACGCTCAATTGAAGGCCGGGTGCCCTCACCCGGCGGGCGGGGTAGTTTCAAGATTTCAGTTTCAAGTTTGAAGCCGTGTGCGCGGTCCGGCTGTAGGTTGACAC
>Ga0172372_10001548_pt1 | contig 35655 bp, 30 predicted proteins | sample LakKiv5m_2_FD_114544 | JGI IMG/M metagenome (GOLD analysis project Ga0172372, IMG submission 114544) | Freshwater microbial communities from Kabuno Bay, South-Kivu, Congo - kab_092012_9.5m | ecosystem: Environmental > Aquatic > Freshwater > Lake | place: Democratic Republic of the Congo... | reverse complement strand
GCGATCTGGGCAAGGACGGGCAGGGCCTGGAGGGTGAAGCGGCCTTCGCCGTCGTTGATCATGACCACGGATTCGAGGGTCGTCGCCTCAAGCTTGAGGGCGCTCTCGAGACGGGCCTTTTCGTAGATATCGTCGAGGGCGGAACTCGCCCAGCCATGATAGGTGTTCACCTTTTGGAGCAGGTTTGGCATGGCAAGAGAGGAACAGCTCAGACCCCGGCGCGGGAGGAGACAGTTGAGATTCCGATCGAACTTGGCTTCGACGAGATTCCGCTTTCCGCTGCCATCGACATCGCCGTAGTAGATCAACTCGGGCACCTCGTGCGAGGCGCTGTATTTCGTGTTTTTACCGAGATTGCCGACGAGGTAATCGAGGTGGCCGTCGCCATTGAGATCGCGACCCGCAAGACTGTTCCAAAATCCGGTCGCCTTGGCGAGCCCGGCGGCTTCGGTCGTCTCCGCGAGTTTCCCTTCGCGGTTTGAGAAAATCCTGACAGGCCCCCACTCGTGGGTGAGGAGGAGATCGAGCCATCCGTCGCCATCGGCGTCGCTCCAGAGCGCACCGGTGACGAGACCCGTTTCGGCGAGGCCCTGTGCCGCCGCCCCATCGCTGAATCGGCCGGTGCCGTCATTGATGAGAAAACGGCTCCGGGGCATCTCGGGATATTGGCCGGGCACGACCCGTCCACCGATGTAGACATCGAGATCGCCGTCGCGATCGAAGTCGGCCGCAGCCGCGACGCTGCCGCTATCGTGTTTGCCATCGACGGGACCGGGGAGATGACCAACCGCCTCGGTGAACTCACCCTTGCCATCATTGAGATAAAGCCGGTCAGTCAGCGAAGCATCGCCCGGCTCACACTCGACGCTGCCGCTCACGGCAAGGAGATCGCGGTCTCCGTCGCCATCGAAGTCGAGGAGGAGCACACCCATGTCTTCGTGACCCGTCATGTCAGTGAAGGGCTCGCGCATGCGCAGGGCGAAAACGGGATCGCCCTGATCGTCGAGCCCGCGATTCAAAAGAAGCCGGCCCGGCTGGCCTTTCGGACTGCCGAGGTAGAGATCGGCCGTCCCGTCGCCGTCGACATCACCCCAGGCCTGCCCGGGCCCGAGCTGGGAATGCTGGTGCGGGAGGAGAGGCTGACGTTGGAAATCATCGAAGGGCGCCTCGGGCATGGCGAGGGCGGCGAATCCCTCGACACGGCGGAAAAGGGGCTTCCCTTCCTTTTTCTCGAGCGGTGCCGATTCGGCGGGCTCGGCGATCTCGATCCAGCGATTCCCTGACACATCACTCAAAACCTGCCTCTTTCCGCTGGGCCAGATCACTTCGATCGAGGCGATGCGGTCGGATTTGCCGAGTCCGAAGTGCAGCAGTGGCTCATCGCTCTCCTGATAACCGTTGTGGGGCAACAGATCACGCGACTGCCGCAGCCCATCCACCGTGACGAGATTGACCTTCGCACCGATGCCATGGCTGTTCGCTCCGCGCCCCTTCAATCGGACGAGGAGATGGTTCGCAAGGCCGCGCTCGCGGCTCTGATTTAGGAAAAAACCGGGACGGTCCTCCAGCGGGATCGTGACGAGATCGAGGTCGCCGTCGCGATCGAGGTCGGAGAGGGCGGCTCCATAGGACATCGTTTTCTCGAGGCCAAGTCCCCAGGCCTCGCCGGATTTTTCAAACTTGAAGTCGGTGACGTTGCGGAGGGCAAGATCATTTTCGCGCAGCTCGGGACGGTGGAGAAAAAGATCGAAGTCGTCCTTTCCAATGCGATCAGAGGGTTGGCCTTTTTTGTAGTCGGAGTGATTGAAATCCCTCGTGTGACCGGTCGGAAAGTAGAGGTCGAGTCGACCATCACCGTCAAAATCGCCGCGCTTCACCGCCCAGGTCCAGTCGGTCTTGGCAACGCCCGCCAGATGGGCGGCCTCGAAAAAGAACCCGGTGCCGGTGTTCACGAAGAAAGTGCTGAGCATATTCTGGCGAGGCAGACCCTCGGCATACATTTCCGCAAAGGAAGCCCCCATTTCCCCCATCGTCACCTTTTGCCGATAGTGGGTCGTGGGGAGCATATCGGCGACAATCAGGTCGGTGAGCCCGTCATTGTTGTAATCGCCCGTGCCCGCCCCCATCGAAAACCAGGAGGAGTGTTGCAAGACATTGGCGGCCATCTCGATGAAGGTGCCATCGCCCCGGTTGCGGTAGAGCTCGTCGCGGTCGGCAAAGTCGTTGGCGACGTAGAGGTCGAGCGAACCGTCGTGATCGAAGTCGATCCACGCGGCCCCGTTGGTATGGTTCGCAACCGCACGCAACCCTGCAGCTGCCGAGACGTCGGTGAAGCGTGCGCCATCGTTCCGATAGAGGCGATTGGGGCGGGCCGTCTCCATGAACGTCGGCACGCCCGTTTGGGGATTGATCGAGCCCACCTCGAAATAGCGGTCCCACGGCGCCACGACTTCCCAGCCAGTCTCGGTCTTGCGCATCGGCACGCCACCAGGAGGGCGGCCACCCTTTCGGTAAAGGGCGTTGTTCGCCAGAAAGAGATCGAGATCGCCGTCGCGATCATAGTCGGCAAAGGTCGCCATCAGGCTGGCATCGGCGAGGTCGAGTCCCCACTCGGCCGCCGCCTCCCTGAAATGCAATTCGCCGGGCTTTGACTCGTTCAGGTAAAGACGGTTCGGTTCATCATAGCGGCAGATGAAAAGATCGAGATCCCCGTCGCCATCGACATCGGCCAGAGCCGAGCCGTTGCACCAGCTCCCCGCCTCAGCCACGCCCGCTTCCTCCGCAGACTCAACGAATCGAGGGATATCTCCCCCGCCCAGGTGGCGGAAGAGCCGGTTCGCGACCGGACCAGCTGAGAAAAACAGCTCCGGCCAACCGTCCCCATCGAGATCGCCCACCGTCACCCCTCCGCAGGCCATCGCGGAGTAGTAGAGACGACGTTGGGGATGCTCCAGATCGATGGGGATGACAAAGTCAAGACCCGAATGATTCGCCAGGACGGGGCGAAAAAGGGGACCTCCCGCCACCGCCTCGCTCGTGCCCGGAAAGGAACGATGCGCTACGAGATCAGCGGGTTCTTGGGCCCAAATAAACGGTGCCGAGGTTTCCAGGGCCGAAACGATACCCAATAGGACAGCGATGATTCGGGAATTCGCGAACATCACACGAGTCTAGGGATACTCTCCGCAGGGTTCAAGCCTCCTCTTCCCTCCAGCGCCGAACCTGAGGGCGATCCTGACGTGGCGGCATGACGTTTGATAATTCCTTGGACAAGAGGACCTGCTGCAGAATCTGTATACAATTTTTGCCGTCCTCGATCTTGCATTACCCGGCGAAATTGATCATCGTTCCCACTTCCCTGATTCAAAACCACCCCACGCCCCCGATGAACCTACTGGTGCTCTCCATCCCCGTATTCGGCCTTCTTGCCCTTGCTTACACGTTCTGGCGTTCTGCCTGGGTGGCAAAACAACCTCCCGGCACCGAAAAGATGCGGCAGATCGGCGGATTCATCGCCGACGGGGCAATGGCTTTCCTTCGCGCCGAATACAAAGTTCTCGCCATTTTCGTCGCCTGCGTTGCCGGGCTCCTCACCTTCGGCGGGATCATGGACCCGGTGAACAGCTCACCTTTCGTGGCCGTCTCCTTCGTGGTCGGAGCCCTGTGTTCTGCCTTGGCCGGTTACATCGGGATGCGCGTCGCCACCAAAGCCAACATCCGCACCACCGAGGGGGCGCGCACCAGCCTCGGTGAAGGTCTCAAGATCGCCTTCGCCGGTGGATCGGTCATGGGCATGGGCGTGGTCGGGCTCGGGCTCTTCGGGCTCGGAGCTCTTTTCCTCATCTTCAGCCAATCGATCGGCACTGATCCCGCCGCGATGACGAAAGTGCTCACGATCATCACCGGCTTTTCCTTTGGCGCGTCATCGATCGCCCTCTTCGCCCGGGTCGGCGGAGGGATCTACACGAAGGCCGCCGATGTCGGGGCCGATCTCGTCGGCAAAGTAGAGGCCGGAATCCCCGAAGATCACCCGCTCAATCCTGCCACGATTGCAGATAATGTGGGCGACAACGTCGGCGACGTCGCCGGGATGGGTGCCGACCTCTTCGAATCCTATGTCGGCGCCATCATCGGCACCATGGTGATCGGCACCGTCTTCATGACCCTGCCGGAATTCGCCGGTCTCCCACTCGGTGGCGTGCTCCTCCCCATGATCCTCTCCGGGCTGGGCATCGTCGCCTCCATCATCGGCGCTTTCCTCGTCCGCGTGAAGGATGGTGGCGATCCGCAGAAAGCATTGAACTTCGGCGAACTCGTCGCGGGCGGCATTCTTCTCGCCGGGACTTGGGTCATCGTGAGCCAGATGCTGCCCGAGAAGTGGGCGCTGAACGGGAAGGAATTCACCTCTTTCGGCGTCTTTGCATCGATCGCCATTGGCCTCGTCGCCGGGATCGCAATCGGCTACATCACCGAACACTACACCGGCACCGGGAAGAAGCCGGTCATCAACCTCGTACGCCAGTCGGTGACCGGTTCGGCCACCAACATCATCGCCGGCCTTGGCGTGGGGATGATGTCGACCGCCCTGCCCATCATCGTCCTCGCCGCCGCGATTCTCCTGTCCTACGAACTCGCCGGTCTCTACGGCATCGCCATCGCCGCCGTCGGAATGCTCGCCAACACCGGCATCCAGCTCGCCGTCGATGCCTACGGCCCCATTTCCGACAATGCTGGCGGCATCGCCGAGATGAGTAAGTTGCCGCCCGAAGTGCGGAAGCGCACCGACAAGCTCGACGCCGTTGGCAACACCACCGCCGCCATCGGCGAAGGATTTGCGATCGGTTCGGCGGCGCTGACGGCCCTCGCTCTTTTCGCCGCCTTCAAAACGACCTGGGAAGCGACCCATGGCAAGACCCTCGTCATCGAAGTGACCGATCCCCGCGTCGTCGCCGCCCTCTTCGTCGGAGCGATGCTGCCCTTCCTTTTCTCCGCCCTCTCGATGGAAGCCGTTGGTCGCGCCGCCATGTCCATGATCGAGGAAGTGCGCCGCCAATTCCGGGAAATCCCCGGCCTCAAAGCTGGTCTCACCGCGATGAACCGGAACGAAGGAAAGCCCGAAGCGGAGTGGCCCATGCAGGACCTCAAGGATTACGAAGACGCCCACGGTCAAGCCGATTACAGCAAGTGCGTCGAGATCTCGACGAAGGCAGCGATCAAGGAAATGGTCAAGCCCGGCCTCCTCGCCGTGGCAGCCCCCGTTGCCGTCGGCTTCCTCGGCGGAGCCGAAATGCTTGGGGGTCTCCTCGCCGGGGTGACCACGACCGGTGTGCTGCTTGCCCTCTTCCAATCCAATGCCGGTGGCGCCTGGGACAATGCCAAGAAGATGATCGAAGAGGGGTTCGAAGTGAACGGCGTCCTCTTGAAAAAAGGCTCCGAAGCCCACAAGGCGGCCGTCGTCGGCGACACCGTCGGCGATCCCTTCAAGGACACGTCCGGCCCTTCGCTCAACATCCTCCTGAAGCTCATGAGCGTCGTCGCGCTCGTGATCGCATCGCTGATCTGAGGAAGCGGACGACACGAATCGAAGGCGCGCGATCTCCGGGTGAGATCCGCGCTTGTCGAACCAGCTTGGATGAGACAAACTCCAGGCGTGTTCCAGGTCATCTTCAACGAAATCAGCGCCGCCGAGATCTCGCAGCTTCCCACGCTCGAGCAACTCGAAGTGCTCAACGAATTCCAGGTCAAACCCGAGGACCTCGACGGGATCGAGGATCTGCCCCCGGGTGCGAAGTTCGGACAGATCGAGCGCGACGGAAAGAAACTCTACCGCTACCGCGCGAGTGACGTGAGGATCTACTTCGAAGTCTCGAGGGACCATCGGTCCGTCGTCGTCCACCGCGTCCTCAGTAAAAACACCTTCCAGGATTTTCTCTACCGCGCCAATCTTCCCGTTGGCGACGACGCCTCGCTTGCCGGCTCGAAGCAATTCTGGGCGCTGATCGAGGAGGGCGAGAGGGCGCGACAACTGTGATCGGCGAAACGAGTTCTCTGGCCAGTAGACGCGCGGGCTTTTCCGGTGAATCCTCTGCCCGTGATCGATCTTGAATCCCTTCTTAACGACGAATCGGCCCGGCGCGCCGCGTTCCCCTCCTGCCGCGACCGGGTCTTCTTTGCCCATGCCGCGGTAGCCCCCGTGACCCAAGTCGCGGCCGAGGCAATGGAATCGTTCAACCACGCTTCGGCCACCGGTGAACTCGACTACGCCGAAGTCTTCCTCCGGCGCATGGATCGCATCCGAGGCGCTGCGTCCCGGCTCTTGGGAGGGATGCCGGAAGAATTCGCCCTGCTCGGCCCCACCAGTCTCGGACTCAGCCTGGTGGCGAACGGGCTCGACTGGCGGGCGGGTGACGAAATCATCACCTACCTCGACGACTACCCGGCCAATGTCTACCCTTGGAAACAGCTCGAGCGCCTCGGGGTCCGCATCGTCTACCTCCAGCCCCGCGAAACCGGCGCGATCACCCCTGAACTGGTGCGCGAAGCGATCACAACCCGCACGAAGCTGCTCGCCCTCGCCTCCTGCCATTTCCTTTCTGGCTACCGTCTCGACATCCCCGCCGTCGGGGCGATCGCTCGCGAGCATGGGCTCCTCTTCTGCCTCGATGCGATCCAGACCGCTGGAGCTTTCCCCACGCCGGTGGCAGAGGTCGATTTCCTCTCCGCCGATTCACACAAATGGATGCTCGGCCCCTCCTCGGCCGGCGTCGTCTACGTGGCGAGGGAGCGTCAGGAGCTGCTCCGCCCCAGCCTCTACGGGGCATGGAACGTCATTTCACCGAACTTCATCGCCCGCGACGAGATCGCCTTCGAGCCCGGCGCCCGCCGCTACGAACCGGGAGTGCTGAACGCGTCCGGGCTTCTCGGCATGGAGGCCTCGATCGACCTGCTCACCGGGATTGGCATCGACCGGATCGCATCGCGCCTCCTCGAGCTGAAGTCCCACCTGTGTGAAGGTCTCGAGCCGCTCGGACTGCAGCTCCTCGGACCTCGCGAGGGCTCCGCGGCCTCCGGCATCACCTCCTGCACGGATCCGGCAAGGCCGGAACGGATCGGGGAACTTTACCAGCGGCTCCACGAATCGGGGATTGTCGCCAGCTTTCGCCATGACCGCGAAGGCCGCCCCCACCTGCGCTTCAGTCCGCACTTTTACAACACCCACAATGAAGTAGAGACGGTTTTGGAGGTGATCGCTGGGTCGGGAACTTGACAAATCAAGACTTGCGTTCACTCTCCGCCCGTTTTTTTCACTGGAAACCGGGACCTTTCTGGGTCACGATTCAAGCTCGGGCTGTCCGTCGTTGGACCTCCCCACCTACCAACTCAACCGAGAGGGCCAAACGCCGTGGACTTCAGAGAAATCAAACGCATCGTCGAACTCATGGATCAACATGGGCTCTCCGTCTTCAAGCTGGAGCAAGGGGAAACCAAGCTGGAACTCAAGAAAGGCGGCGACCTCGACATCAAGGCCATCCAGAACTGGATCTCTTCCGCTCCCGCCCAACAATTTACCCCGGCCTACGCCCAAGCTCCGGCTCCCTCAGGGGGTGCTCCGGCCGCAGCCGCCGAGCTTGGTTTGCCGACGAATGTGAAGGAGGTTACCTCTCCCATGGTCGGAACCTTCTACACCGCCTCTTCCCCCGATTCTGAACCCTTCGTGAAAGTCGGAACGAAGGTGACCGCCGACAGCACCGTCTGCATCATCGAAGCGATGAAAGTGATGAACGAGATCAAAGCCGAAATCTCCGGCGAGATCGTCGAACTCCTCGTCGAAAACGGCACCGCCGTTCAGTATGGTGAACCGCTCTTCCGCGTGAAGACGGCCTGATTTTCCTCCCCCCCACCCTATTCGTCTTCCGAACCCGATCTTCCGGGCGAAGACCACGCGACACGCCATGTTCAAGAACATCCTCGTAGCGAACCGCGGCGAAATCGCCCTGCGCGTCATCCGCGCCGCCAAGGAACTCGGGGTGCGCACCACCGCCGTCTATTCCGAGGCGGATGTGGACTCGATGCACGTCCATCTCGCCGACGACGCCATCTGCATCGGGCCGGCCAAGAGCGCCGATTCCTACCTGAACATGCAGGCGATCCTCTCGGCCGCCGAGATCGCCAATGTCGATGCGATCCACCCCGGCTACGGATTCCTCTCCGAAAATCCCCGTTTCGCCGAGCTCTGCGAGAGCTGCAACGTGAAGTTTATCGGGCCCTCCGCCCGTGTCATTGCCCTGATGGGCGACAAGAACCAGGCCCGCGCCACCGCCACGAAGTATGGCGTGCCGGTGACCCCTGGCTCCGAAGGCATCGTCGAGACCGAGGCCGAGGCCCTCAAGGTCGCCGAGCAGATCGGATATCCCGTGATGATCAAGGCCACCGCCGGCGGTGGCGGACGTGGAATGCGTCCCGCCTTGAACAAGGCCAGTTTTGTCACCGCCTTCCACGCCGCCCGCACCGAGGCCCAAGCCTGCTTCGGCTGTCCCGATGTCTACATCGAGCGCCTCGTCCAGAATCCCCACCACGTTGAATTCCAGATCGTGGCCGACAGCCATGGCAACGTCAAGGAACTCGGCGAACGCGATTGCTCGATGCAGCGCCGCAACCAGAAGATCATCGAGGAAACGCCCTCGCCGCTCCTCACTTCCGGCCTGCGCCAACGCATGGCCGAGGCCTCCGAGTCCCTCGTTCGGAACATCGGCTACGAGAACTGCGGCACCATTGAATACCTCGTCGACGACCAGGAGAATTTCTATTTCATGGAGATGAACACCCGCATCCAGGTGGAGCATCCCATCACCGAGGAAGTGCGCGGATGTGACCTCATCAAAGAGCAGATCCGCATCGCCGCGGGCGCGCCGCTCTCCGAGCACGTCATCTACAGTCAACCGCGCGGCCACTCCATCGAATGCCGCATCAACGCGGAGGATCCCTACAACAACTTCGCCCCCAGCCCGGGCAAGATCAATCTCTTCTATGCCCCCGGTGGTCGGGGTGTCCGCGTCGACACGCACGTCTACAGCGGCTACGAAGTCCCGCCGAATTACGATTCGATGATTGCGAAGCTGATCGTCACCGGCGCGACCCGCGAGATCGCGATCGCCCGCATGCTCCGTTCCCTGCGCGAGTTCGTGATTGGTGGAATCAAGACGACCATCCCTTTCCAAGTCTCGATCCTCGAGAACAGCGCCTTCAAAAACGGCGATTACAACATCGGCTGGGTCGAGACCTTCCTCGCCTCGCACCCGTCCCCGCCGGAGCTGCCCTACTTCATGCGGGAAGATTGAGCCTGCAACGCCACTCGGCCAAGGCCCCGGTCAAGCCCACCATCCAGTCCTCCCCATTGTTGCATGATGCAGCACCCGTTAACGTTTGAGCGCCAGCTCGGTTACAATTATTGTCTCAGCCAGGACAAAAATTGTAAATTGACCACTTCAAGTTCGCCGAATGAAAGCCAAAACCGAACTCCTGCTGCACCGTCTCCTCTGGCTTGCCGACAAGCCGATGCGGCCGACCTTCCGCAACATCGAGGACTCTTTTGAGGGCTGGGCCTATTACCGAGGCTTGCTCCCTCAAATCCGCCGGCTGGAGGCCCAAGGCTTGCTCGAGGGCATGACCGACGAACGGAGCGGCCAGCGGCTCCACCGACTCACCGAAGCGGGTCGGCTTGCCGCCGCAGGCGGGCGTGATCCCGAAGCGGCCTGGTCTGCGGTCTGGGACCAGCAATGGCGGCTTTTTCTTTTCGATATCCCGGAGGTCGAAAGCTCGAAGCGTCGCCTCTTGAACCGCGCCCTCGCCCGAGCCGGTTGTGGTTGTCTCCAGGGCAGTGTCTGGATTTCGCCGCACCTGCCCTCCTCCCTCGAGGCGATCCTGGCCGAGGAGGATCCCGACTGCGGCCATCTCCTCCTGCTCCTCGCGGCGTCGAAAGGCAAAATCGTCGATGGACGCATGGTCCTCACCGCGTGGAACTTCGCAGCGATCGGCGCAGGCTATGAAGCGGTGGTGGGGGTCCTCGATCAATTTCCCCAAGTCGCGGCTGCGGCCGACTTAGAAGTCCTCGCCGATTGGACCGCCCGCGAGTTGGGCGCGTGGCGCAAGGCCCTCGCCGCGGACCCACTGCTCCCGGCCGCGCTTCACCCGAAGGATTATCAGGGGCCCAAGGTCAGCCAGAAACGGCGAAAGATCCTCGAGCAAGCCGGGCGCCTCGCCCGCACGCTCGCTCCTGGCGCCCTAGCCCGGCAAAGCTAGCGCGGGGGTGCAGGGCGTTGCAATTTTTGTCTTGGGCGGGACAAGAATTGTAAGAGGTCAGGCGAGGGGGGTGAGGTCGATCCAGCGGCGCTCGGCCCAGCTTTGCAGGCCGGCTTCGGCGAGCTGGACGCCTTTCGCGCCCTCCATCAGATCGTGGGGGAAGGGTTCACCTAGCGCGACGTGGCGCAGGAAGAGCTCCCACTGGATCTTGAAAGCGTTGTCGTAGATGGTTGCGTCGGGGACTTCTTGCCAGCCTTCGTGGAAATGGATGGGCTGCGGGATGTCGGGATTCCAAACCGGCTTCGGGGTCGTGCCGAGCGACTGCACCCAACACTTGCGCAGACCGACCACGGCGGAGCCGTGGGTGCCGTCGACGTTCATCACGAAGAGGTCGTCGCGACGCACCCGCACGTCCCACGAGCTATTGAACTGGCAAACAACGCCATTCTCCAGCTCGAAGGTCGCGTAACAACTGTCGTCGGCGGTGCATTCGTAGGCCTTGCCGGCCTCGTCGATGCGCTCGGGGATGTGGACCGCACCGAGGCAGGAGACGCTTTTGATCGGACCGAAGGTGTGGTCGATGAGGTAACGCCAGTGGCAGAGCATGTCGATGATGATCCCGCCTCCGTCTTCCTTGCGGTAGTTCCAGCTCGGGCGCTGGATCGGCTGATCGGCGTCGTGACCGGTGAAGACCCAGTAGCCGAACTCGCCGCGCACCGAGAGGATCCGACCGAAGAATCCCTGGTCGATGAGCAGCTTCAGCTTGCGGATGCCGGTGAGCCAGAGCTTGTCCTGGACGACGCCGTTTTTCACTCCGGCCTCACGGCAGAGATTGGCGAGGCGAACGGCCTCGGTCGTTTCGACCGCGGTCGGCTTCTCGCAGTAGATCGCCTTGCCAGCCTTGACCGCCCTTTCGACGAACCCGGCACGGTGCAGGGTCGAGCTCGCGTCGAAGAAGATCTGGTTGTGGGGATCGGCGAGGGCGGCGTCGAGGTCGGTGGTCCAGCGCTCCACGCCATATTTGGTCGCGAGCTCGCGCAGCTTGTGTTCGTTGCGTCCTGTGAGGATGGGATCGACCTGGATGGTCTGGCCGGGCGCGACGCGGATGCCGCCCTGTTCGCGGATCGCGAGGATGGAGCGGACGAGGTGTTGGTTCGTGCCCATGCGTCCGGTGACGCCGTTCAGGATGATGCCGAGGTTCATTTCAGGTGGGGAAGCCAAAGGTGAAAAGCGAAAGGTGTGGAATTTGCGGGGCCGGTGCCCCGGGGTGAGCCTAACCAAGTTCGAAGTAGGCTTGTTGGATACGGGCAAGGAACTCGTCCTGGTCAGCGGACCACCAGCGGTTGGAGAAGATTTCGACTTCGTGGAAGCCGGTAAAGCCGGCGGCCTCGACGAGAGCACGCATGCCCTTGAGATCGATGCAGCCTTCGCCCATGAGACCGCGATCGTTGAGGAGATCGGTCGTGGGCGTGAGCCAGTCACAGAGGTGGAAGGCGAAGAGGCGGTTCTTTTCCCCGGTCAAGGCGATCTGGGCGGCGAGGTCGGGATCCCACCAGACGTGGTAGGCATCGACGGCGAGTCCGACGAGGGGATGCTCGAGTTCATCGCAGACCGCGTTGGCCGAGGCCATCGTGTTGATGGCGCTGCGGTCATCGGCATACATCGGGTGCAGCGGCTCGATGGCGAGGCGGACGTTGAGCTCTTCGGCGAGCGGCAGGACCGCAGCGATGCCGTCGGCGATCTGCCGGCGCGATTCCGCGAGCGACTGCCCGGGCACGGCCCCGCAAACGAGCACGACGAGAGGCGCACCGAGCTCGGCCGCTTCGCGGATCGCACGGCGGTTTTCCTCGATCGCTTCGGCGCGGCCTTCTGAGGTTTTGTTAGGAAAGAATCCGCCGCGACAGAGCGAGACGATTTCGAGATTCCGGGCGCGGAGATCATCACCGACTTGGGCGATGTTTCGTCCCTCGAGGGCCTGACGCCAGACCGTGATGCCACCGATGCCGGCGGCGGCGTATTTGTCCATTGCCACCTCGATCGGCCAGGGTTTGGTGGTGATGGTGTGGACGCAGAGCTTCGGGTCACGGGTCATGGGCACAGGTCACGAGGATTTATGCGAGCTTGAAATTGGCGATCCCGAGGCGTTCGGCGATGCGGAGGGGGCGGACAAGGGCTTCGCGCATGCGTGCGGCTTCGTCGGCGGGGCGGGTGTCGGGGCAGTCCGGATGGATCTCGCTCGAGGCGATGATGCCGAGCAGTTTCAGGACGTGCGCGGTGCTGTGTTTGTAGGCGGCGGCGCTGCCGCGCGCATCGAGGCGGAAAACGGCGTCCTCGAGCGACTGAAAGGCTTCGAAGAGTTTGTAGACCCGGGTGTCGAGCGGCGCGGTGGTCCACATCCGCTTCGCTTCGCAGATGAGGGGACAAGCGGAAACACCAGCACCGATGAGGAGGGGCAGGCCCATCTTGATGGCCGAGGCGATCCCGAAGTCGTCACCGCTGTGGGGCGCGAAGTCGAGTTTCAGATCGCGGCACATCGAGGCCCAGTAGAGGAAATGCGGCTCGTCGAGAGTCGAGATCTTTCCTCCGACGAACTTCGGATGATTCGCCAGTTGGTGCAGCAGCCAAGGACCGTAGGGAGTCGCCCAGGGAACGAAGGCAGGCTCGAGGGCGTGGACGATGCCGGGCACGGTGAGCATTTCGGCGATCTCGAAGTAGGCGTCGCGGCGTTTTTCGGTCCCGAGCTCGTTGAGGAGCTTCGAGGTCATGATCATCATCTCGACCTTGTCAAAACTCTGCGCGATCTCGAAGTGGGGGCGATACCATTCGGGCTGGAAGTCCTCACCGGAGGCACCCGTCGCGGTCGAGCCACAGATGATCGTCGGCTCGGGGAAGGCGGCGCGGAAACGGCGGATCACCTCGCCATAGAGGTCGAGAGAGAGGTTGAAGATGTAGCCGGTGTCGGCATTGAGGACGAAGGCGATCTCGACCCCGGCGGCTTCGGCGCAGTTGATCATCCAGCGGATGCTGTTCTCGAAGCCTTCCCAATCGGGCTTGCCGTCGCGGAAGGGCAGGAGGGTCGCGACGCAGAGGCGGGGATTGGCGACGTGATCGACGAGGGCTTCCTCGGGCGTGTGGGCCCAGACGGTTTCCTCCCAGGTCGTGGAGGGCTTCAGATCGGCGGGGTCGGTGATCATGAGGAAAAGGCTAGCAAATTCCAGCCGGAAAGGTGAGACTATTTTCGCCGCAATTAGCACAAAACCGATGTCGATTTCGTGAAGTTCAAGGAATTCCAACCCATCCTCCTCGAGGACCTGAAAATCCGCTGGCCGGGATTTGCGATCCGCCGCGTCGCCCTGAACCAGCACATGCCGCGGGTCGAGAAGCTCGGCGAGCATGTCCACCGCTTCTCCCAGATCCTCCTGTATCTTCGTGGAACGGGCGTGCAGCATCTTGGCATGCGTTCCCTGCCGGTCGATCGCGGCTCGGTCCTGGTGATCCCTCCCGGTCAGGCCCATCGCTTTGAAAAGACCCGCGCGGTGCGCCCGATCTGCCTCGCGATCGACTTCGAGACGGTCGAGCCGGTGACCTGGACGGGGCACGCCATGCTCGGCGCCCGCGATCTCGCGCTGGTGGAGCGCTGGCTCCTCTCCCTGCACGAGCAGCGCGGCCGGCGCGATGATTATTCCATTCAAACGGCGGCCCTCATCCTTCGACTCCTCTCGCAGCTCGAGCGGGCCGTGAACGGAAGCACCAAACGGGGCGCGGACGGTCCAGTCGCAGCCTCGGTGCGATCGATCGCGAGGCGACAAGGCCTCGCCGCTTTGACGCCTGGCGCAGTGGCCACGTCCCTCGGCCGCACCCTCGACCACCTCAACCGCCAGCTCCACGCCGAGGGCAGCACGACCGTCGGCGGCGTCCTCAACCGGCTCCGTCTCGACGAAGCGACGCGTCTCCTGCGCGGCAGCGACCGCGGCATTGGCGAGATCGCCGCAGCCGTCGGGATGGATGATCAAAATTATTTCACGCGCTGGTTCCGCAAACAGACCGGCCAGACCCCGACGCTCTGGCGGACGGCGATGCGGTGAAGACTCACGGCTTTTTCGTGGCCGCGGGATTCACCGGGGCGGGTTTGCCGAGTCCCTGCGGACGCGAGGTCGTCGGCTTGTCGATCCGGATCGCGTTGGCGGGCAGGATGAAAGGAACGATGTCGCCGACCTCGAGCACATTGAGCTTCGCCTCGCTACCCTTGAGTGTCTTCAGCTTCACCTCGTGGATCTCCACGGTGTTTGGGTTGCCGCTGTGGAGTTGAAAGGCGAGGAGCCCTTCGAGAGCGCGGCCCTTTTCATCGCAATCGACGAGCTTCGAGGTGAGCTGTCCGTTGATGCGGTGCTCCATCACGTTCCCCTTCGCGGTCACGGTGTAGGTCTGCCACTGCGACACATCGACCTTCACGGGCTCCTGCTCGCCGACAAGCCAGCGCTGACTGTCGGGACCGAGGACCACGTTCTTGCCGTTGAGCCCGAAAATGCCGCGGCCCTTTTCCTCGTAGGTCATCCCGGTGTGCTCGATCGCGGGGTGCACGTCGCATTGATAGCCGGCGATGGCCCAGGGGCCGACCTCGGGGAGCGGACGGCTGCGGTATTGAATGCCCGAATTGTTGTCGCCGATGACCCGCATCGTCACGGTGAGTTCGAAATCCTTGAGCGTTCCGCCCCGCCAAATGAGGAAGTCGTTGTGTTTCGGCGAGCCCGGCCCGGTGCAGGTGCCGGTGATGATCCCATCGCTCACCTTCCAGAGCGCCGGATCGCCATCCCAGCCCGTGAGATCCTTCCCATTGAACAGGGAGGTGGCCTCGTCGGCGGAAGACGTCTCGGACAGAACCGCGATCAGGAGAAAGAAGGGCAGCAGCAGCGACGTAGTGGGACGGATCATGAGGAAATCGAGGGAAGGAATCCCGCTCTTTAGCCGAAGGAGCCGCCCGGGGCAAGGTGAGGGTGATGCGCGATCCCGCGTCCCGGCGTGCGGGAGGCCGTTTCGCCGCTTGTCATGCCGCTTCGCATCGGGCACACTCCGCGATACCATGGAATCGCACGAAGTCTTGAAAGAGGCCTTTGACAGCCCGAACGCGAGCCCGAAAGAGATCGCATCGGAGATCGGGGTCTCCCTTTCCCTCGTCTACAAATGGGCGCAACCGCCCGAGGGCCAGGGATCCGGCAGCCGCAATCCGCTCGACCGGGTCGATGAACTCGTGCGTCTCACCCACCATTTCGGGATCGTCGAATGGCTCTGCCAGCGCGCTGGTGGCTACTTCGTGAAGAACCCCAAGGGATGCCCTACCAAAGGCTACGCGGTCGTGCCCGCGACCCACAAGATCGTGCAGCAGTTCGCCGGTCTCCTCGATGCTGTCTCGCGCGCCGCGCAGGACAACCAGATCTCCCGGGAAGAGTCGGAAGAAATCCGTCTCGTCTGGGACAAGCTGAAGTCTTTTTGCGAAGGATTCGTGCGCTGCTGCGAGGAGGGCGACTTTGCCACGATCCAGAAAGAGCTCGACGTTCGGAAATGATGGCGTCGCCGGGATCCGTTTCACCGCCTCCGCGCTGTTGGGCCGAAATCGATCTCGGGGCCCTGCGTCAGAATGCGGCGCTGTGCCGGTCCCTCGCCGGACCCGGCTGCGAGATGATGGCCATCGTCAAGGCCGACGCCTACGGCCATGGCCTGCCCGAAGTCGTTGGCGCCCTGAGCGGGATCGCGACCTGGTTCGGAGTAGCCAACTTGCGTGAAGCGAGACGCACCCGCGCCGCCTCGAACGGAAGCGAGCGCGGGATCCTCGTCCTCGGCCCCGCCACTCCGGAAGAGGTCGAACCACTTGTGGCGGAGGGATTTTCCGGAGCAGTCTCCCTACCCGAGGAAGTCGCGGCCTATGAATCGGCCGCCGCGCGTCTCGGAACAACGGCGCGGCTTCACGCCGTCATCGACACGGGAATGGGACGCATGGGTTGCCTTCCCGATGACGCCGGCGCGCTCGTCTCCGCGATCCGCTCGAACGCGCATTGCCAGCTCGAGGGCCTCGCGAGCCATTTTCCCTCGGCCGACGAAGACCGCACCTTCACCCTCGATCAGATCAAGAGCTTTAAGACGCTTGCCGCCGCGCTGGCCCCGGGTGCAGGATGCCAAATCCACCTCGGCAACAGCGCCGGTCTGCTCGGCTTTCAGGGCGAAATGACGGGCATGACCCTCGTCCGCCCCGGCCTCGCCCTCTATGGGATCTCGCCTTTCCCGGGCGAAGGCAGCGGGCTGTGCCCGGTCATGAGCCTGAAAACCCGCGTCACCCTCGTCCGCGAGGTTCCCGCAGGCACCGGCATCTCTTACGGACGCACCTTCATTACCGAGCGCAACTCGCGAATCGCCACCCTCGCGGTGGGATATGGCGACGGTTATCCACGCCAACTCTCCGGCGCCGGAGCCGACGTTCTTATCCAAGGGAGGCGCTGCCCCCTTCTCGGTCGCGTGACGATGGATCAGATCCTCGTTGATGTCACCGAGCTCCCCTCCGTCGCCAGGGGAGAGGAAGCCGTGCTGATGGGGAAACACGGCGATGGAGAGATCACCGCCATCGAAATCGCGCAGCGCGCCGACACCATTCCTTGGGAAATCCTCACCGGAATCACGAGCCGGGTCGAGCGCACCTACTGCTGAGATCGCCCGGTAATTGATAAAATTTTTCATCCGGACCAACGCGTTTAGACAGAAAGGACCGGTTGCATCGCTCTACCCTTCGGACGGATGAGCGACGATCTCAACAGACCCGGCAAGCAGGAAGACCTCGAAGATCTCTTGAGGAATCTGGTGCCATCTCACTTGCAATTCGATCACATCGCCGACCTGCGCCGCGAGCGGGAACGCTTCGAAATCGCCAAATCGCAAAGCCCCGCCCAGATGCAATGGGGGCGGCTCCTGCCTCTCATGCTCGTCTGCACGGTGGTGATGTTCGGAGCCGCCCTCTTTCGCTACGGGGATCACCTGCGCGGATTGAGTGGCAGCGCTCCGAGCGAGACGATCGCCCAAAAGCAAACCCCGGCCTCCGCCCCCGATCGCTTCGTGCCGGTCTCGTCGCACGGCACCATTCTCAAGACCTCTTCCGGCGGCGTGATCGAGACGGAAGCCGGTCCGCGCGAGCGCCTCAACATTGAGTATCAGGACGCTTACCACTGGCACGATCCCGAGAGCGGCACCAACATCCGGCTTTTCCGTCCGCGCAGCGAGGAAGTGATCGTGCCGCTGCCGAAAGACTGATCGCCCCTCTCTCCGCCGAACATTCGCGCCGAAAACCCTAACGAAACCACCAAAATGAAAATCCCTCTGATCCTCGCGACGCTCGTTGCGTTGGCGCTACATGGCCCTGCTTCCCGGGCCGAGGACGATTCCGGCCTTGCTCCGAGCCGTGTCGCAGGACCGGAACCTTCGCGGGAGACTCTGAAAAAGGAAAAGCCGAACCGAGCCGACGGGGCAGGCGATAAAACGGCTCGGAGCGAGTCACGGACCAAGCCGAGCCGGTCCACCGGGCCGGAAAAGTCGAATCAGGAAAAAGCTCCCCGAAGCGAAAGGTCCGGAAAACGGACCTGGCTCGGCATTTCCACCCACCCGATCGATCCCGCGCTCGGAGAGCATCTCGAACTCCCGGCGGGTTTCGGCGTCCAGGTAATCGAGGTCATGACCGACTCTCCCGCGGGCCAAGCGGGGCTGCGCAGGAACGACATCCTCCTGCGTTTCGAAGACCAGCGCCTCATCTCACCCGAGCATCTCTCCCTGCTCGTCCGAACGAAGAAGAGCGGCGAAATCGTCGCCATCACTTTGATCCGCAAGGGTGCCGAGCAGACGGTCGAAGTTCCTTTGGGAGAAGCCGACGAGTCCGTCTTCGGTTCCTTCGATGGCTCGACGCGGCATCCCCACAACTACCCGATGCCTCCACCTTTCGGTCAAGATCCCTCGCAGTGGCAGCAACAGATCCGCCGCCAACAGGATGAGATTCTCCGCCAGCAGATGGAGTGGTCGGAACGCCAGCATCAGGAACGCCAACGCGAAAACCGGGCCCCTCTCGGTTCCGAGAGCCGTCCGCCTTCAGACCACGACGCTCCCGGTCTTCCGCTGCGCGTCCCCGGCACTTCCGGAGTCCTCAACATCGACAACGATCACGGGGAGTTGACTCTCACGCGGAAAGACGACGAACATCATCTCGTCATTCGGAATGCCGAAGGAAAAGAGGTGTATGAAGGCCCCTTCGATCCCGTCAAAGGCATTGAGGCCCTGCCCGAAAAGGCCCGCGAGCAGCTCAAGGTGATGAAGCTCGACACGCTCGAGATCAGACTACCCAAAATGCCCGGGTCCCCTCCTGAAAAAGCCTCCGAGCCAAATTCAGAACCGAAGACCGAAAAACCGACCGTGCCCGAGCCTGGGATTCTTTGAGAAAGGGAAAGGCAAACGCCCTCCCCCTCTCCAGAGGCGTTCGTTTCCGTCGCTCAACCCTCGACCACGTCGGGCCAGTTCGTGTGGAAGAACTCGCCCTCGGGTTTGTCGATGCGCTCGTAGGTGTGGGCACCGAAGAAGTCGCGCTGAGCTTGGAGCAGGTTCGCAGGCAGGCGGGCCGCCCGGTAGCTGTCGTAGTAGCCGAGCGAAGCACTGAAGGCCGGGATCGGAATCCCGTTGGTCACCCCGAGAGCGACGATCTCGCGCCAGTCGGCCTGATTCCGGTTGAGGATGTCCATGAAGAACGGGTCGAGCATCAGGTTGACGAGATCGGGATTGCGCTCGTAGGCCTCGGTGATGCGGTTGAGGAAACGCGCCCGGATGATGCAACCGCCGCGCCAGATGCGGGCGATCGCGCCAAGGTTGAGTCCCCAGCCGTGGGCCTCGCCGACCTTCTTGATGAGGTCGAGCCCTTGGGCATAGGAGATGATCTTCGAGGCATAGAGCGCGTCGTGGACCTTCTGCACGAGGACGTCCTTGGGCAGGTCGATTTTCGGAGTGGGTCCCGCGAAGAGACCCGACGCGGCGAGACGCTGGCTGCGCATCGAGGAGAGAATGCGGGCCTCGACCGCCGCATTGATCGTGGAGATAACGACGGTATTGTCGGCCGCGTTCATCACCGTCCACCGGCCCGTGCCCTTCTGGCCGGCTTTGTCGAGGATGAGCTCGACGACGGCCTCGCCGGTCTCTTCGTCGCGGATCGTGAAGATCTTGCTGGTGATCTGGATGAGGTAACTCTCGAGATCACCCTGGTTCCACTGCTCGAAGATCGCGCCGATCTCATCGGTGCTGAAGCCGGCGGTCTTGAAAAGTTGGTAGGCCTCGCAGATGAGCTGCATGTCGCCGTACTCGATGCCGTTATGGACCATCTTCACGTAGTGGCCCGCGCCGCCGCTACCGATGTGGGTGACGCAAGGCTCGCCGTTCACCTTGGCGGAGATGGATTCGAAGATCGGCTTGATGAGTTCCCAGCTGCTCGCAGGTCCTCCGGGCATGATCGCGGGGCCTTTGCGCGCGCCTTCCTCCCCGCCGGAGACCCCGGTGCCGATGTAGAGGAGCCCCTTCGCCTCGAGCTCTTTCGAACGGCGCTCGGTGTGGATGAAATAGGTGTTACCACCGTCGATGATGAGATCGCCAGGATCGAGGAGGGGCACGAGCTGGTCAATCACGGCGTCGACGGCGTCACGATCGGCGGGATTGGCGCCGGCCTTGGACTGAACGAGCATCATGATCTTGCGGGGAGTGGCGACGCTCTCGACGAACGCCTCCATGGTGTGCGCCCCATGAAAGTTTTTGCCCGGATTGTCGGCGATGAATTGATCCGTAACCGAGGTGGTGCGGTTATAGACGGACACGCGGAAGCCGCGACTCTCCACGTTCAGCACCAGGTTCTGCCCCATCACGGCGAGGCCAATCAATCCGAAATCGCTCTTGCTCATTGCTTTGTTCTAGTAAGGTTTTGGAAATCGGAAGCCTATCCACTATTCAGCAATGGCAAGCCCTCATTTTGTATACTCCGTCTCGGCCCGCTCCGTCGCGGAGGTCGAGGCCGTCCTCGAGCCTTCGACCGTCCATGGCGCCGACCTCCGTTTTCACGGGGTGGTGCGCGATCGGGAAGAGGGACGCCCGCTCGCGGGCATCGACTACAGTCACTACGAAGCCATGGCGCTGAGGGAATTGCATCGCATCGGCGAGGTGATGGGGGCGGAGTTTCCGGGTCACCTCGCTCTTGTCCATCATGTGGTTGGCTATGTGCCGGCCGGGGTCGCCTCGATCTTGATCCGCGTGCAGACGGCCCACAGCGCGGCGGCTTTTGAAATTTGTCAGGCGTATCTTCGCCGCATCAAAACGACGGTGCCAATCTGGAAAAAGCCCATTTTCGAGGGTAGGGAATTGCCCGAGACCGCCTCATGATCCTGCAATTTGGAACGGGGAATTTCCTCCGGGGCTTCGCCGATCTTTTTGCCGACGAACTAGGGATCGGTCCGGTCGTGGCGGTGCAATCGACCGACGGTGATCGTGGCGCGCTGCTGAACCGATCGGGCGGGCGATATCACGTGGCGATCCAGGGGATCAAGGAAGGCCGGGTCGTGGATGAAACGGTCGAAGTCCGCTCGATCGCCGGGGCGCTCATTGCCGCGACGGAGTGGGAGGAAGTGCTCGCGGTGGCGCGCGATCCCCGTCTCGTCGCGATTCTGTCGAACACGACCGAGGCCGGTTATTCCCTCGAAGAGGCGGACGCGAGGCGCGACCTGGGAACTCCGATCTCGTTTCCGGCGAAATTGCTCGCGGTGCTCGTTGCGCGAGGCGAGGCGGGACTAGCCGCGCCGTGGATCGTGCCCTGCGAACTGATCGAGGGAAACGTCGATCGTTTGAAAGGCCTCGTCCTCGCCCAAGCGGCGCGATGGGGACTGGTCGGCGAAATCCGTGAATGGATCGCGAATCAATGCCGCTGGGTGAATACCCTCGTCGATCGCATCGTGCCCGGGCCGCCGCGGCAGCATCCCCTGCTCGGCATCGAACCCTTGTTGATCATGGCCGAGCCCTTCGCTCTCTGGGCGGTGGAGACGCTCGATCCCGGGTTTCCCTTTGCCGGACATCCGGCGGTCGTGCTGGCGGCGGATATCAGTCCCTACAGCTTGCGAAAGATCCGGATTCTCAACGGAGCCCACACCGCGCTGGTCTACCGTGCGCTAGGCACCGGACTCGAGACAGTGCGGCAATGCCTTGATGATCCGGAGGTGGGGGCTTGGCTCGAGGCATTGCTCTTTGAAGAAGTCGTCCCCGTGCTCGAAGGACGATGCGATGACCCCTCGGGTTTCGCGCGTGCGGTGCTCGATCGCTTCCGCAATCCCTTCCTCGAGCATCGGCTCGCAAGCATCGCCCTGAATCACGAGGCGAAGGTCGCGACCCGCCTCTTGCCGACCTTGCGGGACTACTGCGAGCGTTTTGGAGAGTCGCCTCCGCGGCTTGCGGCGTTACTGGGAGCGAACGCGTGACCGAAGAGGGTCGCGTCCGTCCTTCCGCCCCTGTTCACTCACCGGCGACGCTCCAACGAAGGAGACGCGGCACGACAAGTTCGAGCCCCTCGCTTTGCTCGGGGTGGGGACTAATCCCGACGACGCGACCTTTGCCGAAGGCACCGGAGAGGATCGCGGGGGAATTGACCTGGATCCCGGCGGGAGTGTCGTTTTCGGCGGTCTCGGTTTTGAAAACGGCAAGGGTGGTGAAATCGGGCAGGTCGGGAGATCCGGCCGGCTCCATCACCGGACCGTTCGCGTATTTCACCCCGGCCGTTTCGAGATCGAGAAGCGGCTTCGCCTCTTCGGTGAACCCCAGCTCGAGGACTTTCGTGCCGCGTTTCCACTTCTGGGATTTCGTTTTCGCATCGAGAATCTTGAGCGACCAAGAGTAGTTCTCGCAGGCGAGGTAACAGCCCGCGCAGATGCCAATATAGCCGCCGCCGTTCCTGACAAACTCACGCACGGCCTCGCGTCCGTCCCCCCCGAGTCCCTCGGCCTGGCGGCTGCCACTGCCGCCGGGAAAGATCACGGCATCGAACTCGCGGAGAATCCGGGCACGGATCTCCTCGGCCGAGACAAAGCGGGCGGTGAATTCAGCGGGACGTTCCGAGAGGGCTTTCAGGAGCGCTTCGGGTCCGGATCCGCCCACGCCGGGGCCACGGTAGATCGCGACGTCGATCACTTCCTCCGCGGCAAGAGGTGCGATGGAGAAAAGAGCGAGCGAGAGACATCCGGCGAGCCGTTTCATTGCCTGGGACTTAGCAGAAACGATTCCGTTTTGGCGATTCCAAAATCACGGTTGCGCGCCCCCGAGGAAACGCTCCTTGCCCTTTTTCCATCGCTCGAAGACCTGATTCGCTTTTTCCTGTTGGGATTCGGTCAGGATGGGAAGGATCTTCGAAAGGGCCGTGCCGGTGAGGGCGATGTCTTCCTTCACATAAGCTTTGCGGCGCTCATAGCGTTCGTCGAGGGCGGTGTGGATGAGGGGCCTGACTTGTTGCAACTGTTCCTCCGAGAGGTCGAGCTGCCTGTTGAGATGGTTGGTAACGAACTCTTTCGACTCTTCGTCACGCCATCCCTCGCTGAGCGGGATGATGCGGACGAGAAAGAGAAAGAGCGCTATACCGCCGCAGAGAAGGCCCGTTCCGAAGACGGCGAGCAGTCCGCAACCGGCCTTGAATTTCGTTTTGCGGTCCATGGGATTAGATGGGCAGCGGCAGGAATCCCGCCCACTGCGTGACAAGGCCTCCGACCCCGTCAGGGAGGATGTGCTGGTGCTGCATCGCCAGAAAAACGAAGGCGGCGAGAGCGATCGGGAGCGAAGCTGCGGCGAAACGCCACGAGAGGCTTGCGACAATCTCGGTGAAGCCCGGGGTGGCGGTGGCAAGGGCAGTGCGCAGGCGCGCCTCGAAGCCGAAGGAGGAAGACTCGCCGAAGGGCTGGTGAAGTCGCGCCTCGGCGAAGAGCCGGTCGAATGAGGGATCGTTCGGGTTCATGGTTCGAGTCCAAGTTCGGTGAGAAATTCCCGCATCTTTTTCCGGGCGCGGTGGGCCCTGACCTTGACGTTGCTTTCAGTCCAGCCGGTGAGGGCGGCGGTCTCGCGCACGCCGCGCTCCTCGAGATCGAGCAGGGTGATGACGAGGCGATCCTTCGCCTCGAGCCGTTCGAGGAGGAGCGAGACGGTTTCCCAGGCCTCACGACGGGAGCGGGCGCGATCGTCGCTTGGATCGCGATCGTCGCGGCGCTCCATCGGATTCACGAGGGACTCACTCTCCCGGCGGCGGCGGTTCGAGCGGAGGAAGTCATAGCAACCGCGCACGGCGACGGTCATCACCCAATGCTCGAAGGGTGCGTCACTGCGGTAGCCGGGGAGTCCACGCCAGAGTTTCAGCAAGAGATCCTGAACGAGATCCTCCAGCTCCGGCCGCGTGCGGGCGAAACGTGAAGCCGTCGACCAGATGCGGGGACGGTAATGCGCGGCGAGGCGCACGAAGGCGTCTTCGTCTCCCTTTCCCGCCCGGGCCACCCATTCGGACTCTGGTATTTCGGTCTCCACCTTCCGCGTCGCCCGGCTTGTATCGAAAAAAAACATGGTGAGCAAGAAGCTCCAAGACCATCAAGACGCTCCAACCTCCCGGCAAGTTACACCGCTTCGAGGAATTTTCCGCGGCGGAGAGACTGATTGACGCCCCTGTGGCCTCTCTTAAAGTGCCGCTCAACCCCTCCTGCGCCTCCGGTGTCCTCTTTCCTTCCGCCCCTGACTTCCGGCGAACTCCGCCGTCTCGATCACGAGCATTTCTGGCACCCTTTCACGCAAATGAGGGACTGGTGCGCCTCAGAGGTGGATCCGCTCGTGATCGTCTCGGGCGAGGGACCCTATCTTTTCGATTCCGAGGGAAACCGCTATCTCGATGGTAACAGTTCGATCTGGACAAATCTCCACGGTCACCGCCACCCTCTCATCGATGCCGCGATCCACGACCAGCTCGGCCGCCTCGCCCATTGCTCGGCCCTCGGTTTCGCCAACGAACCCGCCATCCGCCTCGCCGCGAAGCTCGTCGAGGTCGCCCCGAGCGAGAGGCTGAGCCGCGTCTTTTTCACCGATGATGGCTCGACCGCGATCGAATGCGCCTGCCGCATGGCGGTCCAATATCGCGAGAGAGTCGGCGAGCGGGGCCGCCAACGCTTCGTGGCCTTCGACGGGGCCTACCACGGCGACACCGTCGGGGCCGCCTCGCTGGGAGGGATCGCGGCGTTTCACGCCCCCTTCGCTTCAACCGGCTATGAGGTGACCCGCCTTGCCACGATCGAAGCCCTCGAGTCGCTCCCTCCGGAGGAGGCCGCCGGGATCAACGCGGTGATCCTCGAGCCCCTCATCCAAGGCGCGGCCGGGATGCGGCTCTGGCCGGGCGGGATGCTGCGGCGGATTCGCGAATGGTGTGACCGCCACCACGCTTTTCTCATTCTCGACGAAGTGATGACCGGCTTCGGTCGCACCGGCAGGCTTTTCGCCTGCGAGCAGGAGGGAGTCGCCCCTGATTTCCTCTGCCTCGCCAAGGGGCTCACGGGCGGCTATCTGCCGCTCGCGGCAACGCTCACGACCGAGCAGGTTTTCGGAGCCTTCCTCGGCAGCTACGCGGAACAAAAGACATTTTTCTACGGGCACAGCTATTGCGCCAATCCCTTGGGCTGCGCCGCGGCACTCGCAAACCTCCGCGTGTTCGAGGAGGAAGGGGTCCTTGAAAGTCTCCCCGCCAAGATTGCGGTGTTTTCCGAGGCGCTTCACGAAGCGGCGGAGCGCACTCCGGCCCTTGGCGCGATCCGGCAGCTCGGCCTGATCGCGGGGATCGACCTGGTCGATCCGGCAACGGGTGCCGCTCTGGATTGGCGTGAAGAGACCGGAGCCAAGGTCTGCCGTCGGGCGCGTCGTCACGGTCTTCTGACGCGACCGATCCGGGACACCCTCACGCTCATGCCACCGCTCTGTATCACCACGGACCAGATCCGCGAAGCGGTGCACGCGCTCGAGATGGCGGCAAGGGAAGAGTGAAACACTGCTTCCAAAAAAATCGCGTTCCGCGATCCGCTCAGTGGCAGCCGCAGCCACCGCTATTGCAGCAACCATCGCTGAGCTCTTCAGGCTCCGGGATGCGGCCGAGCTCGAGCGTCTTGCCGACAAGCTTGGAGACTTGGCTGACGATGCCGTTGAGGGTCTCTTCGGCATCCATGAAAGCGGCCGTGACGGGATTATCGCGGAGGGCGGCCATTTCCTTGTCGTAGCCATCGATGTCAGCCTGGGTCAACTCACCGGCGTGCTGCTTTTGATGGAGGCTCTCACCGAGCTTCGAAAAATTGCGGTAGGCCGATTGGGCGGCCTTGTCGTTGAAGAACGCGTCGATCTTCGAGACGTTGTCCCGATACTCCCCCGACTGGAGGATGAGCGTGCAAAGCTCGCGGGTTTTGTCGAGGATGGCGGAGTTGGGGGACAGGATTTCCATGTCCGGAATGTCGCGCGATTTCCTCCGAGCACAACCGCGGAATCAGAGGCCCGCGTAGGCGATTCCATGCCGGGTGGGCCGTTGCAGGACGGTGACAGGCAAGTCCGGGAGGTCGGCGAGAGGGGCGCGGCGTCCGTGCCGGGCGAGCGCGGCCTGCGCGGCCGCCTTCAAGTCCCGCCAACGGGGAGAGGCGGACTCCCCCAGATCAGGCGCATTGCGGAGATGCCGCAGAAGGCTGAGCCATTCAACGAGGGCGCGCTCCACGTCGCCGGGTCCGAAATCGAGAGGCAGCCCCCGACCGGTCAGGGTCGCGAGCTTTCCTCCGACAAGCAGTCCGATCACCTCGGCCGCACCCTCGCCATAGTGGGGTGACAAACCGAGCGCCAGGTATCCCTCGTAATCGACCGGGCCGTAGGCCCGGCGACAAGCCGCGGCGAGGCGCTCGCTCCCGCCGAGGTCGATCAGGGTCTCGATTCCCGGGATCGCATCGAGGTCGAAGCGGTGCCCGGCCCGCAGGTTCGCGAGGTGGACCACGATTTCCTCCACCGGGTAGGAAAGATCCTCCAGCGCCGCCGCGATGGCCAAACCCTCCCCGCCTTGGAAGAGGCTGAAAATCGTGCCGCGCGGCGTCGGACGACCGTCCTTGTCGATCAGGCCGAGTTTTCTCCAAACGTGAGCGGGACTCCCCGGGACCGGTTCGAAGGAATCACCCGAATCGGTGTCGGTGAAATGGGTCTCGGCCTCGAATTCAAAGCGCCGCGAGGGCGGATCGACGAGGGGGCGCCCGGCCTCGTCGCGGTAGACAGCGAGGGGAAGTTCCGAGAGCTCGGCGAGAAGGGCAAGGCTTTTGCCCCGGTCGACCAAACGAGTGACCCGAGCCGGAGCAAGATGATCTCGAAACAGATCCGGGAGGAGGTGCGCCGCCTCGTCGGCAGAGTAGGCCTCTCCCCGCGAGGCCGCGCCCGCGAGACGACGCGCCGTCTGGGTTAGCAGGTAAGCGCCTTCCGACGATGCGGTTGCCACGGCGATCTCAAGCCCATAGCGTCGTTGGGAGCTTCCTTTCTCGTCGAGCCGGGCCAGTCTCGTCCCCGGAGGCAGAAGAGGACGGACGAAGTCCGGATCACTCTCGGCCCCGATCCACCGCTCTCCGCTCCGAACGAGAGTTTCGCCGAGCGGCGCGGTGTCTTCCCGGTCCGTGCGACGTGACTCCCAAAGGCCGTCGCCGTTGAGGATCTCGTGGCGGAAGGGCTTCAGGTCGAAGAGTCCGACCTTTCCCCCGGCGCCCCCTCCCGCTTCGGTGCTGTCGGGGCGGCCGCCGGGGCGGAAACCGAGCGAGAGGGTCTGCACGGAAAAAAGCCGGTCCCGCAACTCCCGGGCGGCGGCGAGAGGAGCCTGTCCCTGCCGCGCGGCGAGGTCCATCCGGCGGATCAGGGTGGGCCAGTCGAGCTCATTGTGACGGCGCAAATGCATCGGACGGGCATCGCTGAGACGCGGACTGTCGCGCCCGGAGACGATGAAACCGGTCTCGTCGAGGCCGCGACGTCCCGCGCGGCCGAACATCTGGAGAAGCTCGTCGGGACTCACGTCGCGCTCGTAGGGGCCGTCCTGATAGCTCGTGCCCGCGACAAAAACCGACCGCACCGAGAAATTGATCCCCGCCGCCAGACCCATCGTCGCGACGATGACCCGCAATTGCCCCGCCTTGGCGAGCGGCTCGATGATCGCGGCGCGCTCCGCGTAGGTCAAGCCGCTGTGATGAAAGGCGACACGCTTGCGCAGCAGCTTCGATAGTTCAGAGGAACAAGCCTGCTCGAGCCGTTTCTCGCCCAGCCGCACGGGATCATCGTCAGGCAGAACCTCGGCGATCTTCTTCGCGATCTTCTCGGCACTGCGGCGGTGCGGGGCAAAAATAAGGAGGGGACCGGCCTGCGAAAGCAGCACCCCGAGGACGAGACGATGCCAGAAATTCGCGTATTTCGGAGGCGCGTTGCGGGGCAGTCCCTCCACCGCGACCTCATCAAGCGGCACGGGGCGTTGGCTCGTCTCCACGACCCGCACCGGACGCCCGAGACGGCGGAGCCACGCCGCGACCTCGCTGGGATTGGCGACACTGCCGCTCAGGAGGAGGAGCCGGGTCGCCGCCGGAGCGAGGGCCACGGCGAGTTCGTAATTCAATCCGCGCTGGCGATCTCCGATCATCTGATACTCGTCGATCACGAGCAGTTGCGGCCCATCACCCGCGAGGAAACGCTCGCGTTGCGTCTCAAGGGTCGCGACCAGGACCGGGGCCTCGGTCTCCTCGGCGAGGTCACCCGTGGCGATGCCCACTTTCCACCCGAGGCGTTTCCACTCGCGCCACTTTTCGTTTGCGAGCGCCCGCGTCGGCACGGTGTAGACAACCTGCCCCCCCTTGGACGGAAAGCGGCGACCGGTCACGAGGCTCTCAAAGATGAACGTCTTTCCGGCGCCGGTCGGAGCCGATACGATCACGTCCTCGCCACCCGCGAGAGCCGTGATCGCCTCGCGCTGCCAAAGATCCGGAAGCCGTAGACCGGTCCCGAATCCGTCGAGGGCTCTATCCATTGCGACGTCCATTCGCGGGAATGGTTACGCTGGCCACGTTCGAGTGATTTTGCAATGAGAACACTGCCCGCCGGGACCGGGACTCTCTGTATCCCCGGTTTACAGCAACGCAAACCGCCCGTATTGTCGCAGGCGCATGGAAATGGTCAAAGCTGTCGTAACGAACTGGTTCTTCTGGGGCTTCGTCCTCGGATTCACCTTTTGTGTCCTTTCAATCGTCGCCCATTGGAAGACGAAGGGGGAGCTGAAGCGCCTCAAGGGCCATCTCAGCGACAAGCTCGAGATCGAGGCCGAAAAGATGGCCGAAATGAAGGGCAAGCTCGACGCTCTCAAACTGGAGAACGAGAACATGCGCATCAAGATCAACTCGGGCCGGGTCCAGAACGACACCACCGCGCTCGAGCGCGAGCTGGAGATCTACGCCCGCGCCGAGAAGGCGATGGTGCTGGGCGCCCCGGGCTTCGCCCAGGCTTGGGAAAAGGCCAAGGAGGGAGCCCTCACCGAAATCGAGGCCGAGGAATCGGGCAAGAGCCTGCCGCGCCGCCTCTTCAAACGCTTCTTTTCCCGCGGCGGCTCTTCGGTCGGGGCCGAGGTGATCGAGGCCCTGCCCGCCGAGTCGAGCAACCGCAAGTCGTCCTCCGCTCCCCAAGCCTGAGCTTCGCGATGATCCTCGAGCTGCCCGACCGCGATTTCGGCGGTTACATTTTCGATTGCGACGGCACCCTCGTCGATTCGATGCCTCTTCACTTCCGCGCCTGGATGGCGAGCTTTGTCTACCACGGGGCTACCTGGCACTGGACCGAGGATGATTTCTACGCCAATGCCGGCGTCCCTGACCGAGTCACGGTGATGGAGCTGAACGCGCGCCACGGCGTCTCGCTCGATCCCGATTCGATCCACGAATTCAAGGCGGAATGGTATTCGCGCCACCTCGCCGATCTTGCACCGGTCCCCGCCGTGGCCGCCCTTGCGAAACGGTATCACGAGGAAGGACGAAAAATCTCGGTCGCCTCGGGCAGTGATCTTTCCCTCGTCGCTCCATCGCTGGAGGTGGCGGGACTGGCCCCGTTCTTCGACATCGTCATCACGCCCGCCGACGTGAAACGGGGCAAACCGGCTCCCGACATGTTCCTCCTTGCTGCGGAACGCATGGGCGTCGATCCGGCCGACTGTCTCGTCTTCGAAGACGGGAAGCCCGGGATCGAGGCCGCCGAAGCCGCGGGGATGAGGTGGGTGTTTGTGCCGAGCCGCTTCGGCTAAGGGGCGGGGGAATCCCTCCTTTCGTCACCGCCTCGTCAGCCTCACCCGTTGCGCCGGAAAGACGGTGCCGTATTTCGACACGGGGGTGAGCCAGATCGTGTTCTTGCCAAATTCGAGCCCGGAGATCGTAGACGCCCACGAGGATCCGTTCACCCGGACGAGGCGGGTTTTCCCGTGATGGAAAATGCGGAGGGCGGTGATTTCTCCCGGGGCACCGGCCCGGCCGGACAGCTTCAGGCCGGGACGTGTCGTGATCTGGTTTTTGCCGCCCGTGTAGGTCAATACGGGTGTTTTCTCAAGTGAGACCGAAGTGAGACGTGCTCCATATCCCTGCCGTCCTTCGGGGATGAAGCTGGTCGAGTTCCCGCCGAGGACGACGGTGTAGAGCCCCGCGGCGAGTTCGAAGGTGCCCTCGGCCACTTCCGTGGCGGACTCCACGTGATCGAGGTAGTCGGTGTCTTCGGCCCAGGCGACCTGGCCGCGGTTCGAAAAGGTGGCCTCATCGCCGCCGTCGGAGTCCCATCCCGAAAGGAGGGTAAACGCAGGTTTGAGATTCGATCCGGCGGTGTCCGCAGGGAAGAGCGAACGGGTGTCGATCGCCAGCGGCTTGCGCTCGCATCGGATCGTAAGCCGGCTCGGGCTTTTGAGATCGAGGGCGACCCAGGTCGCCGCCTCGGTGCGTCCGAGCGTGGTTTCATGGTCGCCATCCTCGTCCCAGCCCCAGGCACCAGTGGCTCCGTCGAAGGAAACCGAAGTGTTTCCCGCGAGGTTCACCGTCCACGCATATCGGATGCCGCCGTTCAGCGGAGCGCCCGAGACAGGATCTTCGGTGTTGGGAACGGGGTCGGAAGGAATCACGCTGGCGGACGCCGGGGGAGTGGCCGGTGGTTTCACCGGCACCCCGTGTTTCACCGTGCGGGTCGGGGTGTCGTGCCCCGGCCCCGCCGATGGAAAGGACAAAACCGCTCCGGCAACGAGACCCGCCCAGGCGGCGGGACGCTGCGAACGAAGGAATCGAAAAGGGCTCATACTGAGAGGGAATTCAGAATGCCTTGATTGGCTTCACGGAGCGGTTCGAACCCGGATCACGATCCAGAGACGGACAAGGGCAGGACCACCCTGACCCGACGGTGAATCACGACCCGCTTCCGGTCGGCGACCTTGCCATCAGTGCCCTCGAGTTTGAGCCAAACGACATTTCTTCCCGACTCGAGCTTGTCGATCTCAGCGGACCAGGAATCGCCGTTTATCCGCACCGTCTTGCTGCGGCCGCCAAGCACCACTTGGAGGCTCCTGGCCTTATCCGCGTTCGCGACGCTGCCCGAGAGCCTGTGAGACGGCTCGCTCGTCGTGAAACGGCTGCCGCCCTTGATTTCGAGAGCGGGCGCTTCGACCGGCTGCGTCACGATGTCGAGACCGTAACCTTGGAAAGGCTCGCGGTTGGTGCTGGGCGAGTTGCCTCCGACGGCGAGGGAGTAGGTGCCGGCGGGCAGCTCGAGGGTGACGTCGACGCTCGTGGCAGTGCCGTTGTTCTCGACGTGGGTGAGGTAAGCGAGATCCTCCGCCCAAACGACGTTGCCCTTGTTGTTGTAGGTGTGATCGTCGCCACCATCACCATCCCAGTTTTGGTAGACGGTGAACGCCGGGAAGAGAATGTTGCCACCCACTCCACCTTGACCATCGGAGACGTTGAGCTTGCGGAAAAGGCGAATCGTCACCTTGCTGGCTTTGTGCAGCTTGAGGGCAATCCAATTCGAGGTGTGGGTCCAGCCCTTCGCGGTCTCGGGAAAGGAATCCTCATCCCAGCTCCACGCTCCGACGAGACCTTCGACGCTGGCGTAGTCCTTGCCGCTCATCGACACGGTCCAGGCATAGCCGACACCACCATCAAGCGGTTCGAAGGTGACGGGAGCGTAGGCATTGGGCGAGGGGTCGGTTGGAGAGATCGTGGCCGCTCCCGCCGTGGCGAGGGTGAAAAGGCTGAAAAGCCCTGTGATCAGTGATGTTTTTTTCATAGGTTCTGTTTTTTATGGTTTTGTTAGTTTGGTTCAACGGAAAAGTTTCAGTTCGCGAGCCGATGGACGGCTTGCCCCCGCCGCAGGGCGGTGAAGGTGACGGCTTCATCCGCCCCCAGGGCACCGACGAGGGCACTGCGGGCGAGGCCGGGATTGACTCCATCCACGTAGAGGTTCTGGGCCGGGTCGAAACGGCGGGAGACGGACGCCGCCCCCGCGATCCCTTCGACGACGAGGTCGATCGCCTCCGCGTCCGCCTCCGCCTCGAGGACGGTGAGATCCTCGAGGAGGGAACTTTGCCCGCGATTGACGCTCGTGACCGTGCGGCTCTGCCCGACGGCGGCATGGGTGCCGGTGCCGAAGGCGAGAACGAAGGCGGCGACGTTTTTCCGGTCTGCCGCGTTCAGGGTTTCGAGTTCGTAGAAATGGACCGTGGGCAGGCGGCTTCCGGTGCCGTTGCGGTTCATGCCGTAGCCGGTCACGTTGACGCCGCCGGGGGCTCCGTCGAAACCGAAGCGCTGGTAGGTCGTTTGCAACGGGGGATTCTTCACCGGGTCGCGCGTGTCGGTGAGGCGGAGGTCATCGATGTTGTTGTCGCTGCCGCGGGGACCGGCGTGACAGAGGCCGCAGTGGTTGGCGGAGAGATTGAATGCCGCCTCGCCGGCGGCCGGATTTCCCCCGCGGATCGAGGTCGGCAGGGAATCGTCGAGCTTCCGATAGGGGTTCGGGTGGTGCCGCAGGCTCATCAAGTAAGCTTCCAGCGAGGCGAAATCCCCCGCGTCGAGCGCCTCGCCACCTAACAGGTCAACAAAAGTCGCGTTGAAATCGGCGAGCGTGGGCCGGTCTCCGCGCCAGTGGAAGGGAGCACCGCCCTCGAGATTCCGCATCGTCTGGGTGACCATGGGGCCCTTCATCGGATGCATGGGCCGCGCGACAAGGGTATCGGTGTGGTCGTTCGCGAGATTCTTGCCGATCTGCACCGTCATGACGCCCGAGGGCACGCCGAGGTCCCAGGCGATGCCGTCGCGATCGGCATCAACGTGACAGGTCGCGCAAGAAAGGGTGCCGTTCCCCGAAAGACGCGCGTCAAAGAGATACCCGCGTCCGGCCTTCACGTCCGCCGGGATCGGATCAAATGCACCGAGTTCGTGCTCGGACTCGACCGCGCCGAAACCGGTCGCGACCACGGCGAGAGTGTTCGAGATCTTGTTGAGCACGTAAAGTCTGCCGGCTCCTTCATCGAGCGCAAGGGCGCGGGGACCGCGCATTTCGGCGGAGGTCTCTCCGGGCAGGCGCAGATCGATGCGCTCGATCACTGCGCCGCTCGCGAGATTCACCCGGGCGACCCGGTCGCTCCCAAAGGCGGCGACCCAGGCTTCGGCCGCGCCAGAGAAGGCGAGCCCCGTCGGCTCGGCGAGGGCGAGCCCCTGCGCCGTCGGATTCGGGAGCACGGAATAGTCGAACCCCGCATTCAGATCGTGCGCCACCCTGCCCGATCCGTCCGCCGCATAGCGGGTGAAGCGATGATCGACGACGTGGCCGCGAAGCTCCGGCTCAAAGCGCACGAGATTTCGCGCATCGGTGTTGAGCACGAAAAGCTCCCCGCTGGTCGGATGGACGGAGAGATGATGCAACACCGTGCCCGCCCCGCCGAGATAGGCGTCGACCGCCCAGGTCGCCACATTGACGACGGCGACATCGTGGTCGAGCACTTGGTAGGGGATCCCCGGATGATCGACAGGAACGATCTTGCCGGTGTCCGGCGGTGCGGGAAGGGCGGGATTGCCCGGCAAGGGCTGGGCCGGGGCTCGGTCGGGCGCGAGCGTGGTCGTGCCGTTTCCGGAAAGGAGGAAGCTGACGTAGAGCTTCGATTCATCGGGACTCAACGCGAGGGAGGTGGGGTAGTTTCCCATCAGCGGAATCGTGGTTACCTCCGCGTGGGAAGTCGCGTCGAGGACTCGCAGCAGGTTCGCTCGAGCGCAGCTCACCACGGCGAAGCCATTGACAAAGAGGACATCGGAGGGCTCGTCGGGCATCGGGAGGGTCGCCCGCACAAGACCGTTTTCGAGATCGACGATCGAGATCGAGTCGGAGACCTCGTTCACCACCCAGGCCTCCGTCGCATGGCGCGCCCGCACCGTGACGGGCTCGACTCCGACCGGGATCTCCGCACGGAAAACCGGCGCACCCGCGACGAGATCGAAGACCGCGAGCGAACCCTTTGGCGAATTCACCGCGAGCAGGACCAATCCCTCGAGCTCGATCGGATGGCACTGACGCGCCTCGAAACTCTCGTAGCCCTGCGCCGTCAAGGCGACGGGAGCCGAACCCACGCAAAGGATCGCGATGAGAGAACAGATCAGGTCGGAGTGCGGTTTCATGAATCCTGACAGACAGGTTAAAACGCCTTCGAGACGCCAAAGAGCAGGCGCATGACCGGTTCGCTCTGGATTCCGTTTAGGTCCTCCAGCACCGGCGCCCCGACCGAGAGGGTCGCAGCCCAGCTGTGGCCCCACGCGAGGCGGGTGCCGCCGGAGAGGAAAATGAGGTTTCCTCCGGTATTCGGATCGGTCAGGTTGTTCTCCACCACCTCTTCGCGGAAATCCCCGTTTGCCTCGAGGATGAGATCGAGGGTGGTGGGATGTTCGTGGGCCACGCCGTCCTGGTGGGCCACGCCTTCCTCATGGGCGCCGAGGAGACGATAGGAGACGGCGGCGTTGTAGTTGAAGACATCGCCGAGGTTCGAATTGCGGACACCGTCGTTCGCGAACAGGTAGAGGGCGCTGGCATCGAAGGACCAGCGCCCCATCCCCTCGGTGAAGGCGAGTCCGAACATCGGATCCCACGAGCCCGACCCGGCCTGGTGGTGGGCGGCAAGGAGATAACCCTCGTTGGCCCGGATACCGGTGTCGCCGGTCGGCATTTTCATCCCGGTGATCACCGAGAGGTGGCGGTCGGCGGCCTCGTCGTGGAGGAAGCGGTATTGGGCATACAAGGTGGCGTCGCCGAGACCGTCCGAGTCGCCGACATTTTCGACGACGGGTCTTGTCGGGGCATCGCCGTGTCCGTCCCCACCGTGGGAAACATCACCGTGCTTCGGAGTCGGCTCCAAGGTGGTCTGCACGCCCTTCACCCCGGTGCGTTGCTCGACCGCCTCGCGGAGGTTGGTTCTCCAGAGGAACGGCAGCGAGAATCCGAGCGTGAAATCGTCGCTCATCCCGTAGGCCGCATTCAACGAAGAACTGATGACACGGTCGGTGCTGTGCACGTGATCCACCCTTTCCGAATAAGCGAGCAACTCGGCGTCGGAGAGGCCGTCGAAAAAGATGAACTGGTTCACCTGCGCCACGCTCAAGGCGCCTTCGGACAAAGTCACCGCGGAAATGGTCGTGATCGGCCCGGGACTCCCGTCTTCGAGACTGAGAGTCGGATGGTCCGCGAAGGCCGGGAGGAGAGAGAGGGGAAGAAACAAGGAAAGGGTCGTGGAGATCGATTTCATGGCAATGGAAAGGGTTTGCTGGTGAGGCCTGGTGGGAGAATCCACGGATCCGACTTGGCCGCATGGCAGCCTCAGGGAAGGAGGGGTGGATCGGGCCTCCGTCCACACGCGATCACCCGGAAGTGACGGAAATGACGGGAGCGCTGGAGCTATCCGCGATCGACGTGATCACGGGGCGAGGCACAAGTCCGGAAAAGGACCTGACATGCGTGAACACGCCCGCTCAAGCCAGCCACGGAGGCGGCAGGGGCGGACGGATCGAAACGAAATCGCAGGAACCTGCGGTTTCGAAATAGAAGAGCACCGTCTCGGTCGGTTGGGGCAGCACGAAAGCCACCAGGGGCACCGCGTTCACCTTGTTGACCGCGTCGACGAGTTGCTTCTGCTGTTGCTCCTTTTCCTTCTGCTGGCCCGACTCGACCGCCGAGCAGAGGGGACAAGGGTGTTTCCCGTCG